>QFCH01000120.1_pt1:440000-483299 | contig 483299 bp, 437 predicted proteins | sample 5346071 | NCBI WGS metagenome assembly QFCH01 (sample SAMN09062255, study PRJNA434731) | Human gut metagenome, whole genome shotgun sequencing project. | isolation source: stool timepoint B chromium assembly | host: Homo sapiens | collected 2015 | reverse complement strand
GTTTCAAGAAGCTCCTGCACCGTCAAAAGCTGGCAAGAATGATACTGGAAAACAAATGGTATGAAGCAGATACCGTACAAGACAGCGGTTTTTTCACTGACCTGCAAAGCAGATCAAGGGAAAAAATCGTCTGGTTTCCGAAGATTTATTATCAAATGGAAAAGGGACTGCTCCATATCCGCTGTGAAATCACGTTGGGAAAATATCAAGACCAGCTTTTACGGTTAGAGGATAAGTTGGAAAGTGGCTTGTATTGCGAACTGACTGACAAGACCTTACATGACGGCTATATCGAATACACCCTGCTTTATGACATGATAGCGAACCGCATTACCATTGATGAGGTACGGGCAGAAAATGGTTGTCTTAGGCTGATGAAAAATCTTGTGTGGGAATATGACGCACTACCTCACGCCTTAATTGCTGGTGGGACTGGTGGCGGTAAAACGTACTTTTTGCTGACGCTCATTGAAGCCCTACTGCATACAGACGCTATTCTTTACGTTTTAGACCCGAAGAACGCTGACCTTGCGGACTTGGGGACAGTCATGGGAAATGTGTATCACACTAAAGAAGAAATGATTGATTGCGTCAATGCCTTTTATGAGGGCATGGTACAACGAAGCGAAGAAATGAAGCAACACCCGAACTATAAAACGGGCGAAAACTACGCCTATCTTGGCTTACCGCCCTGCTTTTTAATCTTTGATGAATATGTGGCGTTTTTTGAAATGCTGGGGACAAAGGAAAGCGTGAGCTTACTTAGCCAGCTAAAGAAAATCGTTATGTTAGGGCGACGTGCGAAGCGAAAGGCGACGGCACGGACTAGCCGTTGCTGGTGTGGCGTCAGCCACGCCAGCAGAAACAAGCCCCTCATTATCTAACAGAGGGGCACAATTACGGCGGAAACTTCCACAAAAACCTTTGCAAGACCGCATGGAATAAGGGTTTTTCGTACATTTCGCCTTTTGTGATAAAACCTTGAAATTATCACAATATCACAAAATTATCACGATTGGGGGTATGACAACTGAATGAAACTGATTTTTTAACCGCCTTGAAAGAGAAACGCTGTGCATACAGCGTATCGCAGACAAGGCTTGCAATCATGGCAAATATCAGCCGTGAACATTTGAGCCGTATCGAAGCAGGAAAGGTAACGCTGACTGAGGACATGAAACATACGCTTTTAGAAGCGGTGGAAAAATTCAATCCCGACAATCCCATGTTCCTGCTGTTTGATTATGTGCGTATCCGTTTTCCCACAATGGATATAAAGCATATCATCAAGGATATATTAAAGCTCAATATCGACTATATGCTTCACGAAGATTACGGACATTATAAATACACCGAGCATTATCATATCGGAGATGTGTTTGTGTATGTATCGCAGGACGAGGAAAAAGGTGTCCTGCTAGAACTCAAAGGCAAAGGCTGTCGTCAGTTTGAAAGTTATCTGCTGGCACAAGAGCGAAGTTGGTATGACTTCTTCACGGACGCATTGGTTGAGGGCGGTGTGATGAAACGTCTTGATTTGGCAATCAATGACCGAACGGGTTTACTTGATATTCCAGAGCTGATACGAAAATGCGAGAATGAGGAATGTATTTCTAAATTCCGTTCTTTCAAAAGCTATGGTTCTGGGGAACTGGTAAAGCATAACGAAACGGATAAATACGGTATGGGACACACGTTGTATATCGGTTCATTTTCAAGTGAAGTATACTTCTGCTGTTATGAAAAGAATTACGAACAGTACGCAAAACTTGGCATACCGATTGAAGAAGTCCCCATAAAAAATAGATTTGAGATACGTTTGAAAAATGAACGTGCCTATTATGCTGTTGTGGAACTGCTGACACATTATGACGCAGAACAGACAGCATTTTCTATTATCAACCAGTATATCCGCTTTGCTGATAAAGAACCAGACAAGCGAAAAAGCGACTGGAAAACAAATGTACGCTGGGCTTGGTTCATTGGCGAGGGGCGACCACCTATAAAGCTGACAACAAAACCAGAGCCGTACACGTTAGAACGTACACTTAACTGGCTACAAAGGCAGGTTGCACCGACCTTGAAGATGTTGAAACAGATAGACAAGGACAATCAGACGGAGTATCTGGAAACGATTGAGAAGCAGGCAAAACTGACCGAGCGACACCACCAGATAATCAAGCAACAGACAGCCACGGTTGAAGAAATGGTTGCCAAAGTAAAGGAGTGATGAAAAATGTGGGAATTATTGAAAGACTTACTGCTGGTATCTCTGGGAATGGGTATCGGCGTAGTCTTGATGTGCATTTTAACTGTCGGCAAAGAAGCTGACAGATGTATGGAAGAAATCAAAGAAAGAGAGGAACATTAAATGAATTTTGGACAAAATTTATACACTTGGTTTTTAAGCAACGCACAGAGTTTAGTGCTTATGGCGATTGTGGTTATCGGTATCTACTTAGGTTTTAAGCGTGAGTTTTCAAAACTTATCGGCTTCTTGGTAGTTGCTCTTGTTGCCGTTGGCTTGGTATTCAACGCTGGCGGTGTGAAAGACGTATTGTTAGAGCTGTTCAACAAGATTATCGGTGCATAAAATTTTATTGTAGTGTGAGTGTAGAAATGGTATGATATGGATATGAAGAAAGCAACAAATTAGAAGTTGGAGGAACAATAATGGACTACAAAGTAGATGATAAAAACCTTGATGCATCAATGTTTATTTCTTTTGTCAATCAAGTATGGCAGGGCGATTATGATATGGAACAAACAAGGCAAGCATTATCTAAAACACTAAACATAACAGCCTATGACAATAAAAAGTTAGTAGGGTGTTTGCGTATTCTTTCCGATGGTTACTATTTTGGAACAATTACAGAGCTACTTGTTCTTCCTCAATATCAAAAACAGGGTATTGGAAGTAAACTTCTTCAACTTGCAAAAGACAATACACCTACAATGTTATATTTCGGTTCTCAACCAGAAGCAGAGAAGTTTTATGAAAAGAACGGCTGTCAAAAAAGCTTACAATCTTACATGATAAATAAGGGATAATAAGAGATAACTTCCAGCTTGACAATTTCATATCCATATACACAAAGCAGTTAGTCTTAGGATTGACTGCTTTTTTCTTACCTAAAAATTAGATTGGAGTGATGTAATGAACGATATTTTTAAGGATATGCAGGAAAAGGTTAGCTGTGAAAACATTTCCGACCTGCCCTCTTACAAGCGTAAGGTGTGGCAGGAAATGAAACGACTGAACCCTGCCGACTATGAAGAAAGGCAGTTAGAAGATTTTTCAAAGTATGTGTTTGGTATGTCGTACCAGACCATAAAAGATGTGATGAAACAACAGAAAGGACGTGAGGAACAATGCAGGAAACAAGGGTGCTGGTGGAAACGAAAGGAACAACTGGCGAAGAAACAATATCATACTGGTTTGAACTGCCGATAGATGTTGCCGAGTTTGAAGAAAAGTTAGGTATCGGTGCAGAAAGTGGGGATTACCGTATTATCGAAAAGGTGTTGCCTTATGCTGATGAAGTCCACGAACATACAAGCGTGTACCAGCTCAACGAATTAGATTTTATGTACCGCCAGCTTTCAAGCGATATGCAAGAAGAATATGTATCACTACTTACGGTGTTTGAGAATTTAGAAGCACTTTATATTTGCAGGAACGTGATTACGGTTTATCCCGACTGCAAAAGCATGATAGATGTTGCAAGGCAAAAGCTGATGAACGACCCGACGTTCAAACATCTGTCCGACGACTGTCAAGAATACTACTTTGACTTTGAAGCCTATGCTTCTCACTTGCAGGAACACGGGAAATTTTTAGTAACAGAACACGGTATCTTTGAACTGCCAGAGTAGGAAATGAGGTGGTGCTTATGATTGATGATATGGCGGTTTATATTGCTAATCTTGGCAAATACAATGAGGGCTATTTAGTCGGTGCTTGGTTCACGTTTCCTATTGACGAGGAAGATGTGAAAGAAAAAATCGGCTTGAATGAACAGTATGAGGAATACGCTATCCATGATACCGACAACTTTCCCATTGCGATTGGCGAGTATGTTTCCATTGAAGAACTCAATGAGATGTATGAAATGATAGAGGAACTTCCCGACTATATTGTAGAATGTCTGGACGAATTTATCAGCCACTATGGGACGCTGGAAGAAGTCGTGGAACATAAGGACGATATTTACTATTATCCCGACTGTGAAACCATGACAGATGTTGCCTACTACTACATAGACGAATTGCAGGCACTTGGGGACATTCCACCCAGCTTACAGAATTACATTGACTATGAAGCCTACGGGCGAGATTTGGATATGGGCGGTTGCTTTATTGAAACAAGCCGAGGTATGTGCGAGATACCATATTAACGCTGGAAGATCAGCGACAAGCATTGTTGCTACTGACAGCGTATTTCTCTTTTAAGGGACAGTCTGAAAATGGCTGTCCTTTTCTATTTTGAAAGGAGCTGAAAGAACTTGAAAAAGATTAAATCTTATACGGGTATCTGGAACGTGGAAAAAGTCTTGTATGCAATCAATGACTTTAACCTACCCTTTCCCGTTACCTTTACACAGATTACATGGTTTGTGATTATGGAATTTATCATCATTCTGTTTGGGGATATTCCCCCACTTTCCATGATTGAGGGAGCATTTCTCAAATACTTCGGTATTCCCGTTGCTCTCACATGGTTTATGTCGCAGAAAACCTTTGACGGAAAGAAGCCGTACAGCTTTTTGAAATCACAGATAACCTATGCCCTGCGACCGAAAATCACTTATGCAGGAAAAGCCGTAAAACTGCATAAGCAGACCTTGAATGAAACAATCACGGCAGTAAGGAGTGTGAACTATGTTCCCGATAAAATATATTGACAACAACCTTGTCTGGAACAAGGACAATGAGGTGTTCGCTTACTATGAGCTGATACCGTACAACTATTCTTTTCTATCCGCAGAGCAGAAATTTATCGTGCATGACAGCTTTCGCCAGCTTATCGCACAGTCCCGTGAGGGTAAAATTCATGCGTTGCAGATTGCCACAGAAAGCTCAATCCGAAGTATGCAGGAGCAGTCAAAAAAGCTGGTAACTGGAAAATTAAAGGAAGTTGCCTATCAGAAGATAGACGAACAGACCGAAGCGTTAGTATCTATGATTGGGGACAATCAAGTGGACTACCGCTTTTTTCTTGGCTTTAAGCTCATGGTTACGGAAGAACAGCTCAATCTGAAGAACATCAAAAAATCAGCGTGGCTGACGTTCACGGAATTTCTCCATAAAGTGAACCACACGCTGATGAACGACTTTGTTTCCATGCCGAATGATGAAATCAACCGTTGCATGAAAATGGAAAAGTTACTGGAAAATAAAATCTCCCGTCGCTTTAAGGTGCGTCGCTTGGAAATCAATGATTTTGGGTATCTCATGGAACATCTTTACGGCAGGGACGGTATTGCCTATGAAGATTATGAGTACCAGCTACCAAAGAAGAAATTGAACAAAGAAACGCTGATAAAATACTACGACCTTATCCGTCCGACAAGGTGTGTGATTGAGGAAAGCCAGCGGTATTTAAGATTGGAACATGAGGACAAGGAAAGTTATGTGTCCTATTTTACCGTCAATGCGATTGTAGGCGAGCTTGATTTTCCGTCAAGTGAAATCTTCTATTTCCAGCAACAGCAATTCACATTCCCCGTTGATACTTCTATGAATGTAGAAATCGTGGAAAATCGAAAAGCATTAACAACCGTCCGCAACAAGAAAAAGGAATTGAAAGATTTGGACAATCACGCCTATCAAGCAGGAAGTGAAACCAGCTCAAATGTGGTGGACGCATTAGACAGCGTGGACGAGCTGGAAACGGACTTAGACCAGAGTAAAGAAAGTATGTATAAGTTAAGCTACGTGATACGGGTGTCTGCACCCGATCTTGACGAGCTGAAACGCCGTTGTGATGAAGTCAAGGACTTTTACGACGACCTCAATGTAAAGCTGGTGCGTCCTGCTGGGGATATGCTGGGGCTTCATTCTGAATTTTTACCAGCCAGCAAGCGATATATCAATGACTATGTGCAGTATGTAAAATCAGACTTCTTGGCAGGGCTTGGCTTTGGAGCGACCCAGCAGTTAGGGGAAACTACGGGTATCTATATGGGCTATTCCGTTGATACGGGAAGAAATGTGTACCTGCAACCGTCTTTAGCTTCGCAGGGCGTAAAAGGTACAGTTACCAACGCTTTAGCGTCTGCTTTTGTCGGTTCGCTTGGCGGTGGAAAGTCGTTCTGCAACAATCTTCTGGTGTATTATTCGGTGTTGTTTGGCGGTCAAGCAGTCATTTTAGACCCCAAAGCCGAGCGTGGCAACTGGAAAGAAACACTTCCAGAAATCGCCCATGAAATCAATATCGTAAATCTTACCAGCGATAAAGACAATGCAGGACTTCTTGACCCATTCGTGATTATGAAGAATGTAAAGGACGCTGAAAGTCTGGCAATCGACATCTTAACATTCCTTACGGGTATTTCCTCTAGGGACGGCGAAAAATTCCCCGTGTTACGAAAAGCGGTTCGTTCCATTACCCAGAGCGACAGTCGGGGCTTGCTCCATGTGATAGACGAGCTACGCCGTGAAGATACACCAGTATCAAGAAATATCGCAGACCATATCGACAGTTTCACGGACTATGATTTTGCACATCTGCTGTTTTCGGACGGAACGGTGGAAAATGCTATTAGTCTGGATAACCAGCTTAATATCATTCAAGTAGCCGACCTTGTGTTGCCAGATAAAGATACCACTTTTGAGGAATACACGACCATTGAATTATTATCGGTGTCTATGCTGATTGTGATTAGTACCTTTGCCCTTGATTTTATCCATTCGGACAGAAGTATTTTTAAGATTGTCGATTTGGACGAAGCGTGGGCGTTCTTAAATGTGGCACAAGGAGAAACGCTCTCTAACAAGCTGGTGCGTGCTGGACGAGCTATGCAGGCAGGCGTTTATTTCGTTACACAATCTTCTGGGGACGTGGCAAAGGAAAGTCTGAAAAACAATATCGGCTTAAAATTCGCTTTCCGTTCTACTGACATCAACGAGATAAAACAGACCTTAGAATTTTTCGGTATCGACAAGGACGATGAAAACAACCAGAAACGGCTTCGTGATTTGGAGAACGGACAATGCTTATTGCAGGACTTATACGGGCGTGTCGGTGTGGTACAGATACACCCAGTTTTTGAAGAACTGCTACACGCCTTTGATACCAGACCGCCCGTACAGAGAAATGAGGTGGAGTGATGAAAGAAAGGATAAAAGGTGCGTTCACAAAAAGGAAGATACTTCACTTTCTCAAAATGGCTCTGTTCGTGGTGGCACTCTCCCTTATCCTGCTTTCACTTTTGGGGACGGTGGCTCATGCAACGGGACTTGTAGACGATACCATAAACGCAGAAAATCTTTACTCAAAATATCCCCTTTCCAACTACCAGCTTGATTTTTATGTGGATAATAGCTGGTCATGGTTGCCGTGGAACTGGCTGGACGGCATTGGAAAATCGGTACAGTACGGGCTTTACTGCATTACCAACTTTGTCTGGACGATAAGCCTTTATTTAAGCAATGCCACGGGCTATGTGGTGCAGGAAGCCTATAAACTTGATTTTATTAACGATATGGCAGACAGTATCGGAAAGAGCATACAGACCCTTGCAGGTGTAACCGAGAACGGCTTTTCTTCTACGGGCTTCTATGTTGGTTTCCTGCTTCTCATTATCTTAGTGGTGGGAATGTATGTTGCTTATACGGGACTGATTAAACGGGAAACCAGCAAGGCACTTCACGCTGTTATCAACTTTGTGGTGGTGTTCGTGCTGTCCGCTTCGTTTATTGCCTACGCTCCCGACTACATCAAGAAGATAAATGAATTTTCATCAGACATCAGTACCGCTTCTTTGGACTTGGGAACAAAAATCATGCTCCCAAACTCTGACAGCGAGGGCAAGGACAGCGTGGATTTGATACGGGACAGCCTGTTTTCTATTCAAGTACAACAGCCGTGGCTACTCCTGCAATTCGGAAATTCCAATATAGAAGAAATCGGGGCAGACCGTGTAGAAGCTCTCGTATCGGCAAGTCCAGAGGACGAGGACGGGAAAACCAGAGAAGAAGTCGTGAAAACAGAAATCGAGGACAACGACAACAACAATCTGACGATACCGCAGGTCGTGAACCGTTTAGGTATGGTATTTTTCCTCTTGTTCTTCAACTTAGGTATCACGATATTTGTATTCTTGCTTACGGGTATGATGTTGTTTAGCCAGATACTTTTTATTATCTTCGCTATGTTTTTACCTATCAGCTTTTTACTTTCCATGATACCGAGCTATGAAAGCATGGCAAAGCAGGCAATCGTGAGGGTGTTTAATACCATAATGACACGGGCAGGAATAACGCTCATTGTAACGGTGGCGTTCAGCATTTCCAGTATGTTTTATAACATATCCACAGACTATCCGTTTTTCATGGTGGCGTTCTTACAGATAGTATGTTTCGCTGGTATCTACATGAAGTTAGGCGATTTAATGAGTATGTTCTCCTTGAACGCTGGCGACAGTCAAAGCATGGGACGCAGGATATTCCGCAGACCATATCTATACTTGGCACATAGGGCTAGGCGTATGGAAAGACGGCTTGCTGGTGCGGTTACGGCTGGCGGTATAGCTGGTGCGGTGGCTGGAAGTTCTGTTGCTGGCAAGAGGACAGAAAGAAAAAATACAGCTTCTAAGGAAAATCGGGGCAATACCACTTCCAGCGTGGGACAGCGTGCAGGTTCAAAGGTAGGTGCTGTCTTAGATACGAAAAATAAGGTCAAGGATAAGGCAAACGCTGTCAAAGAGAATATCAAGGATATACCGACACAGACCGCTTATGCGGTGTATTCCGCAAAGGAAAAAGCAAAATCCAGCGTGTCCGATTTTAAACGTGGCATGGTGCAGGAACAGCAGTCCAGACAGACGGGACGATTGGAAAAGCAGGAACAGCATAGACGAAATATCGCTGACAAGCGTATGGAGCTTCAAAAGGCACAAGAAGCAAGGCAGGCACAGCGAAAGGCTGACGGATCAGCGACAAAGGGAGCTACCCGTCCCCATGAGCGACCAGCCACAGCTTCAACCATTTCAAAGCCGAGTGGTGAAAAAATGCAGGAAATCAAACGTCCTGCCACAGCTCCGACTTCTAAAGCAAGCGAGCCAGTCAAGACAAAGGCTGTGAAAGAACGTCCGCTATTTTCTGGTACTTCTGATAGAAAAGCGACCCAGTCTGCACAGCTAGTACATAGGCAAAATGTAGAAAAAGTGGTATCACAGGAAACACGCCAGAATGACACCAAAGACCGCAGGACAAAGGTTCAGCAGACCCAGACCGTCCAGAAGAACCAGCAGACCACAGAGAAAAACCGTAACCTTGTAACGAAAAAAGGACAGAAGAAAAAATGAAACTGAAACATATCGCTATTATCGGCAGTCTGTTTCCTATCCTCTTTTCTGTGGTGCTGTTCTTTGGGGTGCTGATTAGTGCAGACAGCGATGATGATAACATGAATTATTCTTCGGGCATTGCGGGTATGAATTTATCCGCAGAAGTCTTGAAACATCAGCCTATGGTGGAAAAGTACGCCAAAGAATACGGTATTTCCGAGTATGTGAATGTGTTGCTGGCTATCATTCAAGTAGAAAGTGGCGGTACGGCAGAAGATGTTATGCAGAGTTCAGAAAGTCTTGGTTTACCGCCCAACTCTTTAGATACGGAAAGCTCAATCAAGCAGGGGTGTAAGTATTTTGCGTCCCTGCTTTCTTCCTGCAAAAATCAAGGTATCGACGATTTGAATGTAGCGATACAGTCCTATAACTATGGCGGTGGTTATGTGGGATATGTGGCGGAAAAAGGAAAGAAACATACATACAATCTTGCAGAGAGTTTCGCCCGTGAAAAATCGGGCGGAAAGAAAGTAACCTATACCAACCCGATAGCTGTTGCGAAAAACGGGGGCTGGCGGTACAGCTACGGCAATCAATTTTATGTGGAATTAGTCAATCAGTATTTAACTGTTCCGCAGGTATCGGGCGAACTGGCACAAAAGGTCATGAATGAAGCCTTAAAATATCAAGGGTGGAAATATGTGTATGGCGGTAGCAATCCCAGCACTTCTTTTGATTGTAGCGGACTTGTGCAATGGTGCTTTGGGAAAGCTGATATTTCCTTACCGAGAACCGCCGACTTGCAGTATGACGCAACACAGCATATCCCCTTATCGCAGGCAAAGGCTGGCGACTTGGTATTTTTCCATTCCACCTATAACGCTGGTTCGTATGTAACGCACGTTGGTATCTATGTGGGAAATAACAAAATGTATCATGCTGGCGACCCGATAGGATATGCAGACTTGAATAGTAGTTACTGGCTACAGCACTTAATCGGTGCAGGACGAGTAAAATAATAGAAAGGACTTAGAAACTATGTTTAAGAAAAATAAGAAACAGACAGAAAATATCAAAGAAAAAAAGGTGCGTACTGTCAAGGTAGGCACACATAAGAAAACCGTGATTGCGTTGTGGGTGGTGCTTATCGCAAGCGTGAGCTTTGGGGTGTATAAGAATTTTACGGCTATCGACCAGCACACCACCCATGAAAAAGAAATCATTGAACTTCGCTTGCAGGACACCAACGGGATAGAAAATTTCGTGAAGAATTTTGCGAAGTCCTATTACACATGGAATAACAGCAAAGAAGCGATTGAAGCAAGGACGCAGGCAATCAACGGTTATCTGACAAAGGAATTGCAGGGCTTGAATGTGGATACCATTAGAACCGATATACCAACCAGCTCCACGGTTACAGATGTGATTGTATGGAGTATCGAACAGTCGGGAACGGACACTTTTTCTGCTACCTACGAAGTAGATCAGCAGATAAAAGAGGGAGAACAGACAACAACAGTCAAGGCAACCTATACGGTAAAAGTCCATGTGGACGCTGACGGGGATATGGTAATCGTTCATAACCCTACCCTTGCACCAGCAATCGAAAAATCAGACTACGAGCCTAAGACACCAGAAGCAGACGCAAGCGTAGACGCTGATACTGTGAATGACGCTACCGCTTTTCTGGAAACATTTTTTAAGCTGTACCCGACAACCACAGAAAAGGAACTTGCCTACTATGTAACGGGGAATATGCTTGAACCTATCGGCAGGGACTACCTTTATTCAGAATTGGTAAACCCAGTATTTACAAAGGACGGGGATAATGTGAAAGTCAAGGTTGCTGTGAAATTCCTTGATAATCAGACAAAGGCAACGCAGGTATCGCAGTTTGAGCTAGTGCTACATAAAGATAATAACTGGAAGATTGTAGGATAACATAGTAAAAGGCAGGTATACCATGCCGTGGTTATCTGCCTTAGTTGTTATCTATTTTAAATTGTTTTTTTAGAATGTCCTTTAAAGCAAAATATTCTGATGGAAGCTTATTCATAGCAATCCACATATGAATTGATGTATATTGCAAATCTTCAATATAGAAGCTATTGATATTTTGTTTATCTGCTAAAATATATTTTGGTAATAATGATATTCCACCGCCCATAGCAACGGTATTAAGAATTGCTTCTACAGTATCTAATTCAATTATCATTGGTGATTTCGATTGATGTAAGTTCCACCAATCCAAAAGGGCTTCTCTGTAGGGGCAGGACTTGATATTATTTATGATAATTGGATATGCAAAGATATCATTTATGGAATTGCAGGAGCATGGAGTTGCCAGCATTAAATTTTCTTGAAATTCCAAAACCTGCTTACCTTGTGTAATATTGTGGGTACTGTTAGTGATTATACAATCTAATAGTCCATTAGATAGGCTCTGGTCTAAGTCGTCTTGATTTAGTGTGGAAACTGACAATGACACATTTGGAAACTGTTTTTGATATTCAATGATACATTTGGGCAATAAATAACCAGCTATTGTCTGCGTTGTGCCAATTTTTAAAGTTTTAGGATTGTTCTGAAAAGATTGTAAGGTCTTATCGAGTAAAGAGATTATCTTTTCTGCTTGATACAGTAATTTTTCTCCATCTTTTGTGAGGGTTACGCCTTTGCTATGGCGAATGAATAGTGTCGTGTTTAATTCACCTTCCAGTTTTTTGATATGTGCAGTTATATTAGATTGAACATACCCCATATTTTCCGCAGTTTTCGATATTGATTTTGTATAAGCAACTTCCCTAAATATTCTAAGTTCCAGACTTTCCATAATAGCACCTCCAGTATTATTTAAAATGATATCTATCATCATTTACAACTATTATACACATAACGAACTAATATGTATAATTAAATTGAAATTTGAAGCAGGATAGATAGGAGGAAAAAATAATGATTGCTATGCAATATAAGATTTCACTACCAGATAACTACGACATGAACGTGATTAGACAGCGAGTAGCTGATAATGGACATAGAACGGATGGCTTTCAAGATTTAATATTTAAAGCATATCTCATATCTGAAAAAAGAGATTCTTCAAAGAGTTGTAATGAGTATTCTCCACTATATGTATGGCAGAATAATGATGGCATGAACAAATTCATTTTTGATGGTTACTATGATAATATTTTAAGTTCATTCGGTTGGCAAAAAATAAATATAGGTATTCCAATAACATGTTGTTTGGGAAAAGACTTTAATCTGTCAAAGTTTGCTCTTGAAATTGAACATGAAATTACGCCAATGAAACAAATGAAAGCTATAAATTTTTCATTGGAGAAAGATGACTGTACAAGTAAAGTGTTAATATACAATCCAGACAAATGGAAATATGTAGAATACTATTTCTATAAAGATAGACCTATTAAAAAAAATATTGGAAAAATTTATTCAATTTTGCATTTGTCACAATAAAATATGTTTTGAAATATTGAATACTTAAATATGCAAAAAAACAAATGCAACTGGCTATGGGGCTATATCTACTAAAAAGCTATGTGATAGGTTGGGATTAAATTTAAACATTACTTCTAAAAGGCATGAATACACAAGGCTGACAAACTATACAGTTACGATTAAACGATACCAACGGGATTGAAAATTTCGTGAAGAACTTTGAGAAGTCCTATTACACATGGAGCAACAGCAACGAAGCTATTGAAGCAAGGACGCAGGCAATCAGCGGTTATCTGACAAAGGAGTTGTAGGACTTGAATGTAGATACTATCAGAACGGATATACCGACCAGCTCTGCGGTTACAGATGTGATTGTGTGGAATATCGAGCAGTCGGGAACGGACACTTTATCTGCTACCTACGAAGTAGATCAGCAGATAAAAGAGAGAGAACAGACAACAGCGGTCAAGGCAACCTATACCGTAAAAGTCCATGTGGACGCTGACGGGGATATGGTAATCGTTCAGAACCTTACTCTTGCACCAGCAATCGAAAAATCAGACTTTGAACCAAAGACATCAGAAGCAGACGCAAGCGTGGACGCAGATACTGTCAATGACGCTACCGCCTTTTTGGAAACATTCTTTAAGCTGTACCCAACAGCGACAGAAAAAGAACTTGCCTACTATGTAGCTGGCAATGTGCTTGAACCTATCGGCAGGGACTACCTTTATTCTGAATTGGTAAACCCTATCTTTACTAAGGACGGGGACAATGTGAAAGTCAAGGTGTTTGTAAAATTCCTTGATAATCAGACAAAGGCAACACAAGTATCACAATATGAGCTTATACTATATAAGGATAGTAACTGGAAGATTGTAGGATAACATGGAAAAGGGCTTGTATCATAATTATGGTGTGCAAGCCCTTTTTATATTGAAGTATAAATTAACAATAATTATAATTAGGTACATGAATGGAGGGATAAAATGTTCAAAATTGGTGAGTTTTCAAAATTGACACAAGTTTCTACTCGTATGTTGCGTTATTATGATGAAATGGGTTTGTTAAAACCTGCTAAAGTTGATTCATTAACTGGATATCGTATGTATTCAGCAGAACAAATCTCAACTTTAAATAGAATTATATATTTACGTGATAGTGGCTTCAATGTCGCTGAAATTGCATTAGCCCTCAATTGCAGTAATAATGCCATTATAGAACAGCTTGATAAAAAGTCTGTTGAAATTATGGATAATATACAAAAAGAACAAGAAAAACTAAAGAAAATTGAGATTGCTAAAAAAGAAGTGTTACATGGCAAAAGTGAATTGTATTTTAACATAACCATAAAAGAGATACCGAGTTATTGCGTTTTATCTTTAAGAAAAGAAATACCAAATTATTATTATGAGGGCGAACTCTGGAAAGAACTCTCTGCTTTTGCTAAAGAAAATAAAATAAATATTTCTGATGAAACATTCTCAATATATCACAATGAAGAATATAAAGAAAAAGATGTTGATGTAGAATTATGTGCCATTGTAAATAAAATAGGAAAAGCTACAGGTGATTTTAAGTTTCGATTTACCGAACCAGTTTCTATGATGGCTTGTACTATGGTATATGGAGATTTTTCTAATATTTCTTATGCTTATCGTTCATTTGCAAAATGGCTTCAAGAAAACAGTCAATATAAGATGAAAGGTTCAAGCCGTCAAATAGTTCATCGTGGACCGTGGAACGAGAAAAATCCAGAGAACTATCTAACAGAAATCCAAATTCCTTTAGAAAATCTCTTGTAAAAAATGATAATCTGCCTTGACTTTAACATGGTGTTAAGGTTTATCGTTTATTTATCAAGAAGAAAACGGAGGAAAATATAATGACAACTTATAAAGTAAATTCAATAGGTACTATCTACAACAATGAAAAAGGTGCTTTCATTCAACTAGAAGCACCATATATTCTAGCATTAAAGGAATTAGACGGATTCAGTCATATCAATGTTTTATGGTGGTTCAGCGATTTTGACAATGCGGATTTTAGAAGCGTATTGGAAACAGACCAACCTTATAAAAAAGCTCCAGAGAAAATGGGGATTTTTGCAACAAGGTCGCCGGTACGCCCAAATCCGATTGCTTTATCAGCAGTAGAAATTATCAATATTGATTATATGAGTGGGCTGATACAAATTGCTTATATTGACGCTAATGATAAAACGCCTATCTTGGATATTAAACCATACACGCCGAGTTTGGATAGAGTGGAAAATCCGCAAGTTCCAGATTGGTGTAGTCATTGGCCTCACAGCTTAGAAGAATCTGCTTCTTTTGCATGGGAAAACGAATTTAATTTTTAAGGAGTGATGAACCATGAGTTTGCAGGATTACATTTTTGAAAAACCAGTAATTGAAACAGAACATCTTATTTTAAGAACAATGAATAAAAGCGATATTGATGATTTGAAAGAATGGATTAGTGATATTTCTTTATACGAGTATTGGGGCAAGCGTCCCTCAAAAAGCGAAAAAAATCCAGAATTACTCTTTGATAAGTCAAAAAAATCTACTAAAAGTTTTCATTGGGGTATTGTCCATAAACAAGATAGCAAAGTTATTGGTGAGATATGGATATATCTTATTGAAAATAATCGAATGGCAAAAGTGGCTTTCAGACTTTCTAAGCAATATCAAGGTAATGGACTAATGAGTGAAGTGTTGAAAAGCGTAATTGAATTTTGTTTTTCAAAAACAGAATTACAAAAAATATGGACAGATGTGCATATATTAAATCATGCTTCTTATAAAACATTAGAGAAAGTAGGTTTTCAAAGGGAAGGACATATTCGTGAGGGGAAAATGGTAAATACCTATTGCGACTATTATCTATATGGGATTTTGAAATCTGATTATAGCACTAGCTGATGTTATGGCTAATATTGAAGCGACGATTGACGAAGCAATGAACAATACAGTTTCAAAGGTCTATGATACGAAAAGCATTAAAAGATATTTGATGAATTTATTAGATATGGCTCATTAAAAAGTACCAAAGAAATAAAAGTTGCCATATAGACAAAATTGTTTTTTTATATCTTTTGATTTCTTATAAGATAATGGCATTGTGCGACAAGCTATACAAAAAATTTTCATGTATACTTTGATTATAAATTATACAAGGAGGTACTGATATGTACGCATATGAAAATATTGAAATGTCATTAAACTATATTGAACAACATTTAAGTGAGAAAATCGAAACAGAGAAACTGGCGGAAATTGCCTGTCTTTCTACATTTTATTACCAACGCTTGTTTAAAAAGTTAGTTAAGAAATCAGTTCAAGAGTATATCAAACTTCGCCGTTTAGCAATGGTGATAACAGAATTGAATAATTCAGAGGAAAGGATATTAGATATAGCTTTAAAATATGGATTTTCTGACCACTCTAATTTCACCAGAGCATTTAAAGAAGTTTATCATATTACTCCCGATGAATACAGAAAGAGTGTTCCTATGTTAAATACATTTGACAAGCCAGAACTTTCTTCTCATTATGTTATGATTGATGAGAATGTTCCATTGATTATAGGGAATATTGTTTTGGAAATTCAAAGAAAAACATTAAGAACAAAGGAAATATATTTTGGTTTTGAAAAAACAGTAAATATTGCTGAACAAATTCCTGCTGGAGAAAGTACAGGAATTGATGTTCCAGGTCAGCTATGGCGCGAATTCCATGCAAAGAAACTGCAAACCGAAAATGCCATTTTTAACAATGATATTGAACTTGGTGTATCTCACTTAGCAAGTCCAGATAAAGGAACATTCCTTTACTTTGCAGGAGGTATGGTTTCATCAACAGATGTATGTCCTAAAAATATGGTACAACATACATTACCAGCAGGTGAGTATATTGTATGCAGAATTGAGGCAGAATCTTTTGAAGAACTTGTTACTACTGCTTTAAATCAAGCAAATAAGTATCTGTTTGAAACATGGCTTCCAAATCATAAATTGGTTACAAAGCCATTCATGGCAGAAAAATATTACAAAGGAAATGCAGAGATTATATGGGTAATTCCTGTATAAACAGTAAATGCTAAATAGGAATTATCCGACACGAATGAAAATGAAATAAAAAGTCTATAAAGGAGGGCATAGACCGTTGTGATAGACATAAAAGATATAAATTATGTACCTAGTATTAGTGAAATAAGCGGTTATATTGAAAACTCTGCATTTGATGAGTTGTATCAGCATATGAACAATGAATATAAAGCAGTTTGCAAAATCGAATACAGTAAAGATGTCTGGGCACGAGGTTGGAACGTAAAGTTTAAAAAATCTGGGAAATCATTGTGTGTTGTCTATCCGAAGAAGAACTACTTTACTGTATTGGTGGTTGTAGGTAATAAAGAGAAAGAAGATGTTGAAAACTTGTTACCTAGTATAACGAATATTAAATAATTGCTATATTAAATTGATACTGCTTCCTCTTCACTGATTTCATCCATTTTATACTTCCAGTGATAAACCACGGGTTCACGGTTCACTTCGTCAAAGTACTTGTAAATTCGTTCTTCCAACTCCTGTTTGGTATTGACACGAATTCCTCGAAGCATCTGTCTGGTCATCTTGCTGAAGAAGCTTTCAATCATGTTTAACCATGAGCCATGTTTTGGTGTAAACACAAATTTAAAACGTCCCTTTGGCATAGTATCCAGAAAGCGCCGTGTTTCTTTGGAAGTATGTGCAGAATGATTATCCAGGATGATCCGAATGGTATCCTGTGATGGATATTTTTTGTCCAGTATCTTTAAAAACTCAATAAAATCAGAACTCTTATGGGTCTCACTTACTAACGGAATTGCTTCTCCAGTGAGTAAATCAATGCCAGCCAGTAAAGAGAGCGTTCCCAGACGTTTGTATTCTGCATCACGATATACTTCCCCATGTTCTGATGTCGGGCGTAAATCCGGTACCGTATTGGAGATTGCCTGAATGCCCGGCTTCTCATCATACGATACCGTAATCGTCAGTTTATAATCGTCTGGAACAATGAGATCACCATTTTCATCAAACTGCATTTCAATCTGCTTATAAACCAACAGAACCTCATGCATTTTTGATTCAAAATCAGGATCCCGTTTTTCACAGTAATATTTGATTTTAAAGGGTTTCATATCCTGTTCCTTAAGAAATTTCTGGATATACGGTTTGGTAACGGTTGAAAGCCTTGGATATCCCGCTTCTTCTGCATGTTTCTGAATGTATTTGTGGAGAGAGGTCAACGTCCACAATTCCTGTGCATAACCGAGTTCTGTCGGTCTCTGACACGCAATATGAATCATCCATGCTTTTGCATCATCAGTGATTTCCGATGGACGTCCAGGACGCTGAACATCAAACAGTGCAGCATCTAAACCGCCTTTCTGAAACTTCGAAATACAAAGGCGTACCGTTGCGGTACTAATGGCAAGTTTATCAGCAATTTGCTGGAATGTCATTCCATCGGCTTTATATAAAAGGATTCTGGCACGGTCCACAACTTGTGCCTGAATGGTTCTCTTTTTGGATAATGCTTTAAGGTAATCTCTGTCTTCATCTGACAGAGGAAGATATGTTTTTCTCATAGTGTTCATCCTTTCTTAGATAACACTATTTTACCATACATTATCCTCAAAATATATAGTAGAAATTTAATTTATTCTATACTAGGCTTTCAGAATATGTACAGGAGATTTATCGTAACACTAGAGAGGGAAATGGACAAAGGTGGCTTATGATAGACTTAAAATCTAAAAATAATGTATATCAAGATGTATTAAGGCTTATTGAAATTCGTTATGCCATAAAATGTGTAAAACCGTAATAAAAATATTTTTCACATAAACGGGGTATCACTACGCAGGGTTTGTACCCACAGAAATTGACGCAAAAGGCTGTATACGAAAGATAGATTTAATTTTTGAAAAAGAAGATCAACTTATTTTAGGGAGTTGGTTCTAATGATAGGACTTAAAAGACGAGATATGAATTATATTATGAAAGTTGGTGCTAAAGCTCAAGGTGTTTCAGTATCTGAATTTAGGGCTATGCTACAAGATACCATAGACAAAACTATGGAAAGTACAGACCCAGACGTGCAGGCAAATTTTAAACGATACTTTGGAAATAAGCGCCCAACACCAGAGGAATATATTTATACGATTACCAAAAAGACAAAGGTTAAGGTTTAAATGTTGTAAAGGGGGCTTGCCGTATGAAACGCTTTATGTACAATTCAGTATATTCAAGCCCAATTTAACAGCATACTATTTACAATTAAATACGCTATACCAGTAGCTCGTACAAAATCTATATTTTGTGCGGGCTTTTTTAATACCCGAAAAGTTTTTTTAATTATTTTCATTTTTTTGGAAGCAAATCACACCTTGCTGTACAGATATGGTGCGGAAAGAGGGATAAACACTTTTCAATTCATAGCTGGAAAGGAGGTGAGATTATGAAACCGTCTGACTTCCAAAAAACAATTCAGTGTCAGTTTGAATGTAAGCTGAAAAAAGTTGTCAAAGGTATTATCTGGAACTACCGTAAAGAATTAAAACGAAGAAAAAACAAGGAAATATCTTTTAGCGAATTACCAGACATTACGGTAGAAAGTCTGGCAACATGGGACGACTACGAAACAAACTACACAATTTTTAATGTGTGTGGCATAGATATTAAAGTCCTTGATGATGAACTTGCAGAAGCTCTCAAACAGCTACCCGAAAAAAACGTAACAATGTATTGATGTATTACTTCTTGGAAATGAGTGATACAGAGATTGCAGATATTATGAATTATACCAGAGGGGCTGTGTTCAAACACAGACACCGTGCACTAGAAACTATGAAAGAGATACTAAAGGAGAAGAAATAGAAATGAAGAAAAAGTACAAGCACCCGTCTTATTATTTGATTTCATCAGCTATGGATGGGGATGAAACTGCGATTGAGAAATTACTGGCATTCTATGACCCGTACATATCAAAGTGTTGTTTACGTCCTTTATATGATGAATACGGCAATGTTTATATTGTTGTTGATATGGAATTAAAGGGACGTATTCGAGAAGCCTTAACCAAAATGATTTTAGACTTTGAGATTGATATAGATATAGAAACCGAAGAAGAATAAGCAGATACCAGCAGGGCGTGATTGGTTAAATTCCCTTCTTTCCTGCCCTGCTCCTGCTTTTATACATGGAAGCCTACGGCTTTCGCCGATTGTTCTTAGACAACTGAATAAAGCAGACAGATACGTTTGTGATACAGCGAGCCACGGGGACTGTACGCCATGACCTTTCCGACAAGAAAGCGAGCGACCCACGCAGTTGATTCGAGAGCGACTTGTGGAATGGTCGTTTTGCCATGACCTGCTATCACAGAATAATGATACGTCCGCATGGTGCGGTTCTGCCCACAAGAATGGGAATAGTTGAGATACTAACGGAGCTTTCCAAAGCCGTCTGTCTGCTTATGATAAGACACACAGAAAGGAGTTGTTGCAACATGAACAATACTGATGTGCCGATTTGGGAAAAATACACCCTTAGTATAGAAGAAGCGTCCCGATATTTTCGTATCGGGGAAAAGAAGTTGCGTAAACTTGCCGAGGAAAATCTGGACTCTGGTTGGGTTATCGTTAATGGAAACCGTATTCAGATAAAGCGAAAACAGTTTGAAAAAATTATTGATACACTGGACGAAATCTGATGTCTTAGAGCCGTAGATATGGTATAATATTAGTAGCGTATCACGGCTCATTCCATGACGGAAAGGAGCTTTACACTATGTCAAAAATGAAAAGACAAGACAGTAAAGGACGCAATTTGCGTCTTGGAGAGAGCCAGAGAAAAGACGGAAGATACGTTTATAAATATACCGATATATTCGGGAAGCCACAGTTTGTATATGCTTGGAAACTTGTACCCACAGACAAAACACCTGCTGGAAAACGTGATGATATATCGTTGAGGGAAAAAGAAAAGCAGATAAAAAAAGACCTTGACGACGGTATCGACACAGTGGGTGGTAAAATGACAGTCTGCCAGCTTTACGAAAAGAAGAACAATCAAAGAAAGAACATCAAGAGAAACACAAAAATAGGACGACAGTATCTTATGAACGCACTGGAAAATGACCCATTGGGTATGAGGGCGATTGATACGGTCAAGCAGTCCGACGCTAAAGAATGGGCTATCAGAATGGATGACAAAGGTTATTCCTACAAAACGATAGATAACTATAAGCGTTCCTTAAAGGCTTCATTCTATATGGCGATACAAGACGACTGTATCAGAAAAAATCCTTTCAATTTCAAGTTGAGTGATGTTCTGGAAGATGATACGGAAGCAAAGGTTATCCTAACACCAGAGCAGGAAGAAAAACTCCTTGCCTTTATGGAAACAGATAATGTCTACAGCAAGTATCGTGATGAAGTTATTCTTCTGCTGGAAACGGGACTTCGTATCTCTGAATTATGCGGACTGACAACACACATTGATATGCTTAACCGTGTGATTAACATAGACCACCAGCTATTGCGTGATACAGAGGTGGGTTACTATATTTCCACACCTAAGACAAAAAACGGGAAGCGTGAGCTTCCATTGACAGAAAGAGCATATCAGGCACTTGAACGAATTTTAAAGAACCGAGGAAAAGCACAACCGCTTGTTGTTGACGGTTACAGCAACTTCTTGTTCTTGAACCGTGAGGGATTGCCAAAGGTCGCAGGAAATTATGAAAGTATGGTGCGTGGGCTGATTAAGAAGTACAACAAGACGCATAAGGACAAGTTGCCAAACATCACACCCCATTCATTCAGACATACTTACTGTACGAACATGGCAAATAAGGGAATGAACCCTAACACCCTGCAATACATCATGGGGCACGCAAACATAACCATGACATTAGGGTATTATGCTCACGGTACTTTCCAGTCTGCAAAGGCTGAATTAGAAAGGCTGGCTTCTTAATATCGAAAATGTATCTTACTACTTATTTACTACTTTTGGTTGCATTTTCATGCTGGTAAATGCCATCTTATGCGAGGTATCTTCCAAAAGGAAAATGCCAATAAAGCCCGAAAATATGGGATATATCGGCATTTACCAACTTATGAAAAGATAATCAGAAATTTAGTAAGTTTTTATGATATTAACTTCCGGGAAAGTCTGGATATCATCGAAGAGCAAAACTATATTCCCAAAATCATTGCCAGGATCCCTTATACCAATCCGGAGACAAAAGAAGTGATGAAACGCGTGGAAGAAGAATTGATCGAGTATGCCCGGATCGGACTTATCTCTTCCTGTCCATAATCTTACAATACACCATCCCGGCCAGCGTACTCACTGTTGTCGCCACAATCCCCGCACCTACAATTGCCGCCGGATTCACACTTCCATACTGACTCCGGTAGGCGATCACATTGATCGGGATCAACTGCAGCGAAGAGATATTCATGATCAGAAATGTGCACATTTCATTGGATGCCACGCCGGGCTTTCTTGCCTTTCCCGGCGCTCTTTTCATCCTTCTTTCCTGTTCTAATTCGGCCAGTGCCTGCATTCCCTGAAGTCCGGCAGGCGTTGCCGCCCAGCCAAGCCCCAGAAAATTTGCAATAAAGTTTGTTGTAATATACTGATTCGCCTGATGCTCTTTCGGAATATCAGGAAACAAAAATCGGATCAGCGGTCTCATTTTTTTCGATGCCATCTCAATAATTCCCGCCCGGGACGCAATTTCCATGATTCCCATCCAGAATGCCATCACTCCCACCATTGTAATACACAAGGTTACTGCATCTTTTGCAGAATCCAGAGCTGCATTCGTGATATCGGGCATTTTTCCGGTGAATGCACCATATATGATTCCGATTATAATCATTCCTGCCCACAGATAATTCAACATCTTTTATTTTTCTCCCTGCCACATATATTTTTCTACCAGTTCAAACGGTGCCGGTCCTACATCCAGTACTGCCTTATGAAATTCTTTCTGGGAAAAATTCTCGCCTTTTTTTTCGACCCATTTTTTCTTTAATTCCAGAAATTCTACATAGCCGATATAATACTTCAGATAATTTCCCGGAGATCCAATGATCAGATCATAAATCTGATTTACGATCTCCGCACTTCCGACTCCATATTCTTTGAAAAATTTTACAGTATCCATCCGATTCCACCCATCATAATGAATGCCCATATCTGCCAGCGCATACAATGCCAGCAAAATGGAACTGTTTTTCTGAAGCAGAACCGCCTGCTCTCTGGTAAGAGAATCTGCCAGATAGTAGGAACCCATTTCCGCATACGTTGCCCAGCCTTCTACATATCCGCCAAAATTGAAAATACTGCGCAGTGGATCCGGCTTTGTCGATGCGTAATAAACCGTCTGATACAGATGCCCCGGATACCCCTCATGGGCCAGTGTTGTATACAGTGTCAGCTTATTACCCATCTGGGCCTGATTGACATAGATGACATTTTCTTCTGTGTCATCCAATGCCGGTATCATATAGAATGCCGGACTTAGATGTGCTTCCATGGCTTTTGGCACATATTTTACTTCTACACTCGTCTGGGGAAGTTTTGGGAACGTCTTCTGAATATCCAGACTCAGGCTGTTTAATATTTCTTTTGGATCGGTAGATTCCATCACTGCTGTTTCCTTTGCCTGTTCTGCTGTCAGTCCGATCACAGCTTTCATTGCCGCCAGATCATCTTTCATTTGATTCTTTGTCAGTTTCTGTAATTGAGGAACTGTTCTTGCAGATCCTGTGGACGCCTGCACTGTCAGTTCATAATATTCTTTTCCGTTTGGCAGATAACAGAGTCCTTCTTCGTTCTTACCGGAATCTTTCAACTCCACCACGGTTTTAATCAGCTGCTGATAGGCCGGCAACACATAGGTCTGCAGCATATATGCATTTTTCTGGATATAATCACTTTTCTCCGATTCGGACAGATCTGTAAGCTTCTGGATCCGATCAACAAACGTGGAAATCAGATAGTTGGAGTCTCCCATATCAATGAATGCCTGACACTGTTCAATTACGGTGTCCGCCGTATAGCTTGCCATAAAAAGCCCTTTTTGTGCCTTTTCCTGTTCAAATGCGATCAGGGAATTAAAATAATCGGGTGTTGTTTTCATCAACTCCAGATAAGCATCCACATCTTCTTTGCTTTGAAACTGATATTCTGACAACAGTACCGGAATCTGTGTCTGCACACCGCTGACTGTCCCCATGGGCTCTTCATACAGCAGATAATCACTTTCTTTTTTAGATAACTCCAGATAATAATCCAACACATCATATGTAAGCCTGTTTTCCCTTGATAATTTCCGATAGGAAAATCGTTTCAATGCCGCCTGTGTATTTTCTGTGGAAATTTTTCGGGTTCCTTTATCCGTATTAAAATATCCGAATGTAACCGGGGAATCCTGAATCCCATACTGACCGGGATCTTTGAGTGTATAATGCAGACTGACCGTATTTGACGCCACTTCCTGACAAAATAAGGTTTCGGTAAACTTTCTGAACTTTTTATTCTGGATTTCTGAAGACTGCCCGTGACATCCTGACAATATCACAGACAACAGCAAAGTAAGAACAAGAATGATCGAGATGACTTGCTTTTTTGTGCTCTTTCGCAAACGATCTGACATGGCAAACTCCCAAAATCGATTTTGTTTTATCTTATGAGTTCTTGAGGGATGTTATTCTCTGAAACCGCATATAGATTTAAAAATCTGATTTTATTTTGGAGTCAGCCATGAATCTTTTTCTCTACCTCACCAATTTTATTGTCCCGTTTCTGATCCTTGCCATCATCGTCTATGGACTTCTGATGAAGATCAACGTCTATGAACATTTCATCAAAGGTGCCCGAAACGGATTTTTAACCGTTCTCAAGATCATGCCCACACTCATCGGACTTATGGTGGCAGTGGGTATTCTCCGCGCTTCCGGGTTTCTGGAGATGATTTCCTCCTGTATTGGGCAGTTTACTGCTGCCATTGGATTTCCCGGAGAACTGGTTCCTCTTACGGTTGTCAAAATGTTTTCTTCCTCAGCCGCTACCGGACTTCTTCTGGATCTCTATAAAGAGTTTGGTACGGATTCTCTGATCGGACTGATTGCATCCATTTCCATGTCCTGTACAGAGACCATCTTTTATACTATGAGTGTCTATTTCATGACCGCAAAGATCAAAAACTCCCGCTACACACTGACTGGAGCGCTGATTGCCACCTTCGCCGGACTTGCAGCCAGCGTGGTCCTTGCTCAATTCATGCTGCAATAGATTGTTTTGCAGGTTTGAATATGATACACTGATGTTAGACATAAGGAGGTGTTCTGATGGCGAGTATTACTCTTGAAAATCTGAACAAGACATATCCCAACGGATTTGTATCTGTCAAAAATCTTTCTTTGCATATAGAAGACGGAGAGTTTGTTACCTTTTTCGGACCAAGCGGCTGCGGAAAATCCACCATACTTCGCATGATCGGTGGTATGGAGGATATTACATCCGGTGAAATCTATCTCGGAAAAGATCTGCTCAACGATATTCTGCCCCGTGACCGTAGTCTTGCCATGGCGTTTCAGAATTATCAGCTCTATTCTCACTTAAACGTGTATGACAATATCGCGCTTGGACTGCGCCTTCGCAATCTTCCGCGGCAGATTATTGACAGCCGTGTGAAAATGGCAGCACATTTTTTCAATATCACGGACATTCTTGAGAAAAAGATCCGGGTGATCAATGAGGCGCAGAAACAACGCGTTGCACTTGGACGTGCTGTTGTATGCAAACCAAAAGTCCTTCTGGTCGATGAAGATTTTGCCCGACAGAACGAATATCGCAGAAAAGAAATGATGCGTGATATCCGGCGCATCAACAAAGAGCTTGGCATTACAGTCCTCTATGTAACTAACAAGCGGGGAGAAACTGAGATTGCAGGACAAAAAGTAATCTCCATGAGAGACGGAGAGGTTGTGGATATCAAAAAAATCTGAATCACATAAGCTCATCGTACAAAAAAGGAACACAGAAATCTTTCACTGATCTCCGTGTTCCTTTTTTATTTTCTGCTTTCCAGATATTGATAAATATCCCTCTTAGACACTCCCCTGTCCTTTGCGACAGCTTTCATTGCTGATTTCTTATCCATTCCCTGTTTTGTGTATACTTCCATGTGATCTTCAATGGTCATTTCTTCCCACTGTTTTCTCTCCTCTTCCCGGGCTTCTTCCCGGCTCTTCCCCTCGATCACCAGAACACATTCCCCTTTTGGAGGATTTGCCTCATAATGAGCCACTGCTTCTTCCAAAGTCACTGCAAGAGCTGTCTCATGACGTTTTGTCAACTCCCGGCATACGGTAATCTTCCGGTTTCCAAGCCGCTCCAGAAACAATTTCAGAGTCTTTACAAGACGATGAGGTGCTTCATATACGATCATAGTCCTCGTTTCAGTCTCCATCTCCTTTAAAATCTGTTCCCGTTCTTTTTTATCTGATGGCAAAAATGCTTCAAATGCAAATCGTCTGGTAGACAGCCCGGAAATTGTCAGTGCCGTAATACAGGCTGCTGCCCCCGGAAGAGATGTTACCGGAATTCCGGATTCATAGCACATCTTCACAAGTTCCTCTCCGGGATCCGAAATTCCGGGCGTCCCGGCATCTGTGATCAAAGCGATATTCTGTCCTTCCAACAGCTTTTCTACCAGCTTTCTTCCTTTTTCGTATTTATTGTATTCGTGATAACTGGTCATTGGTGTCTGTATCTCAAAATGATTTAACAGCTTGATACTGTTTCTTGTATCCTCCGCTGCGATCAGATCCACTTCTTTGAGTGTACGGATCACACGAAAAGTCATATCCTCCAGATTTCCGATTGGAGTTGCACACAAATATAACGTTCCTGTCATGCTGTTTCCTTTCTCTCACCCTCACCGGGTATACATAATTATAGGCGGTTCGATCGTTACCCTCGGTTTTCCGCCTCGAAGACCTTCAATCAGCACCATCGTAGGTTCCTTATCAATATAAGGATGCACAAATCGGATCCGCTTCGGTTCGATCTTATATTCACTCATCTTCGTCAGAATCTCTGCCAGACGAAACGGTTTATGTATCATATAAAACCGCCCTTTCCCGTCCGCAAGTAATTGTTTGCTCTCTCGTAAAATATCATCCAGAGTACATAAAATCTCATGCCGCGCGATCGCTTTGGCATCTCCCGGATTCTGCAGACCATGCTGGTTCAGCATATACGGTGGATTGGTCACGATCACATCAAAAAAAGTCGGCTTGAATAACGCTGCCGCCTCTTTGATATCTCCCTGCACAATCTCAATTTTTTCCTGCAGATGATTCCACTCTATACTTCTTCGCGCCATATCAGCACTTTCTTTTTGAATCTCAAGTCCGATAAAATGCTCTCCTCTGGTCTTTGCGGACAATAAAATCGGTAAGATCCCAGTTCCGGTTCCCAGATCCAGAACCTTCTCCCCCGGTTTGACCCTGGCAAAATCAGAAAGCATCACCGCATCAATCCCAAAACAAAATCGTTCCGGATCCTGGATGATCTGAAGCCCATTAAGCTGCAGATCATCCAGACGCTCTCCGGATTTTAAATTATTTGTCATCTAATCTTGACGCTCCTTCTCCCTTTTCCAGTTCCGCGAGCTTGCGCATCTCTTCTTTTGAGACCTTCGCTTTTCGCTTACGCGGACGGAATTTTAATTCTTCCGCCTGATATTCCCTGATTTCTTTTTCATCGTTTTCCAGATTTACAACTACTTTCACCAGTTTTCTCAGAACACTTAAGGAATGGACCGTTCCTGTCAATCCATCTGAAGTCGTAACCGTATCTCCTACTGACGGAAGCTGGCTGTTTAATTCTTCATAAGTCTCTTCCTCGTTCGTCAGACAGCACATCAGCCTTCCGCACACTCCGGAAATCTTGGTCGGATTCAGCGACAGATTCTGCTCTTTTGCCATCTTAATGGAAACCGCAGCAAACTCGGACAAATACGTGTGACAGCATAATGGTCTTCCGCAGATTCCGATTCCGCCCCGGATCTTCGTCTCATCTCTTACACCGATCTGACGCAGCTCGATCCGAATGCGAAATACTGCTGCCAGATCTTTTACCAGCTCACGGAAATCAATCCGCCCATCTGCTGTAAAATAAAACAGCACTTTATTGTTGTCAAATGTATATTCCGCATCGATCAGTTTCATCTCCAGACCATGCTTTCTGATCTTTTCCAGACAAATCTGAAATGCTTCCTTTTCTTTTTCTCTATTTTTCTCTTCTGTCTTCTGATCCTGCTCTGTGGCGATCCGAATGACAGACTTCAGCGGCTGTATCACCTCTTGATCTTTTACTTTTCTGGTTCCGATCACAACCTTTCCATACTCTACACCGCGCGCAGTCTCCACAATCACGTGGTCTCCCTGTTTGATCTCAAACTTTCCCGGTGAAAAATAGTAGATTTTTCCGGCTGTCCGAAACCTTACTCCAATCACTTTTGTCATTCTATCAGTTCTCCTTTATTGTCAATAAAAGCAATTCCATCGTCAGTTCAAAATTGACATTTGCTTTTAGTCTGGCCTTTGCCTTTTCAATTCCGTCCAGAATATTCTCGATTCCCTCGTAAGAGCTCTTGCTTGCCCGGTCCTTGATAAATCTGAGCTGATCAGAAAATACGACCTGATCCACATTCTTTGTGGCTTTATAGATCAGCACATCCCGATACCATACCGAGATCACATCCAGATAGTCTGTGATATTCATCTTATAAGAAACCACTCGTTTTACGGCTGCCTCCAGCGCATCCACATCCATGTCATTAATCTCACGCAGCAGATGAACTGCCTCTTCCTTGATCTCATTAAAATGCTCTGATGTCGCAAGCATGATCGCACGTCCCATATTTCCCTGCGCAAACGCCACGCACACATCTGCTTTATAATCCGGAATCTCCATCTGTTCCATCAGATATTTTTTGATCAGCTGATCTTTGATATTTCTCAGCTTCAGCATTACACATCTGGAACGAATCGTGGGAAGAAGAATCTCCGCATTCTCTGTCAGAAGCAGGATCACCGCATAAGCCGGCGGCTCCTCGATCGTCTTCAACAGCGCATTCTGCGCCTGTACACTCATCATATCTGCATCTGGTACAATATAGATCTTATATTTGCTGCTGTATGGCTTGATCACAATATCATTGTTGATCTGCTCTCTGATGTCATCAATACTGATCGTATTTGGTTTTTCGTGTGTCACCCTGATAATATCCGGCTGATTATTCGATGCTGCCTGTTTGCAGGACTGGCACTTTCCGCATGCGTCTCCGTCTTCATCCCGGTTCTGACACTGCAGGCTCATAGCGAACAAATTTGCCAGAAGTCGTTTTCCGGAACCTTTTTCCCCATTCAAAATATATGCATGGGAAACCTTATCTGTTTTTACCGCATTTTCAATATACTGTATTATATTTTTGTGTCCAACCACGTCTTTAAAACTGCTCATATCATCACCTGCTGTCTTTTCTTGAATTCCTTCGGTTACTGTTTCAGTATAGCATAATTTTGATGTAAGATATACCCAGATTCCTGCAATTGCACAAAAAAAACAGCAGAAGTCTCCTTCCGCCGTCTTTCTTATATTCTGATCCCGGTGTCACCGTCAAACAAGTGCAGTTTATCATTTCTGAGACAAAAAGAAATCCTGTCTCCCCGTCTATATGGTGTGTCTGCATTTGTCCTCAATGCCACATCCTTCCCTTCGTATGTAAAATAAAGATAGGTTTCTGCACCGAGCATTTCATACACCAGAACCTCATGCTCTGTTCCTTCCTCTGTAAGTACCAGATCTTCCGGACGCACACCTACTGTGATCACCTCACCCATATATCCCTTTCGGAAAACTCTTTCGGTATCTTCTTCTGTCAGATTGACCGCAAAATCTCCAATCTGAAGATAGGTTCCATATTCTCCGCCTCTGCAGCATTTCCCCTGAAAGAAATTCATAGGCGGCATTCCGATAAAACCTGCCACAAATGTATTTGCCGGACAGTTGTAAAGTTCTTCCGGTGATGCGACTTGCTGAATCACTCCGTCTTTCATCACTACAATCTTTGTTCCAAGTGTCATCGCCTCTGTCTGATCATGCGTCACATAAATAAACGTCGTTTTCAGCTTCTGGTACAACCTCAGTATCTCCGCCCTCATCTGTGTTCTTAATTTTGCATCCAGATTGGACAATGGCTCATCCATCAGGAAAATTCTTGGATTCCGTACAATTGCACGTCCCATTGCCACTCTCTGCTTCTGCCCGCCCGAAAGTTCTCCCGGCTTTCTGTCCAGAACCCCTTCGAGTCCAAGAATCTTTGCCGCTTCCTCCACCTTCTGTCTGCGTTCTTTTTTCGGTACCTTTTTCAGCCGGAGGCTATATGCCATATTCTCAAATACGGTCATATGCGGGTACAGTGCATAATTCTGAAACACCATTGCAATATCTCTGTCGCATGACTGTACCTGATTCATCATTTTTCCATCGATCAGAAGCTCCCCGTCGGATATTTCCTCCAATCCTGCGATCATCCGCAGCGTTGTCGATTTTCCACATCCGGAAGGACCTACGAAAATCACAAACTCCTGATCCTTGATCTTAAGATTAAAATCCTGTACCGCAACTACTTTGTCTTCATATTTTTTATATACATGTTTCAACTGAATCTCAGCCACAGCAATGCCTCCTTAATATCTATATCTGTTCCAATAATTGCGGAAGTTCTCCCACAGAATTTAATATATAATCTGCTTCCCCGCAAAAATCTGCTTCCTGACTCACTCCGCTTAAAACACCAATGGCAACTCCCCCGTTTTCTCTTGCAAAACGAATGTCATTATATGTATCTCCAACCACTGCGATTTCCTGCGGCTTCAGTCCGAATTTTTTCTGAAATTCCAGAAACATATCTGCTTCCGGTTTCGGGCGCAGGACACCATCATCCGCTCCCACATAATCAAATTTTTCCAGTACCTCCAGCCGTTTCAGACAGTTTTTTGCAGACGGCACAGTATCTGCTGTTGCAAGTCCAATCCAAATGTTTCTCTGTTTCAGCGAATCAAGGACTGCTTTAATGTCCGCTGTTTCCACATACTGTGCCTGACTTTCCGTCACATATTCAGCAAACAGCCGCTCCAGCTGCATCCTCACTTTTCGGCTGTCCAGATAAATCTGCTCCCTTGAAAGTTCATCCGTAATATCCAGAGCAATTTCTGAATAGGACTTATACGCAAGCCCGCCATAAGGATCGATTTCTCCATTCTCGATTCCCATAGCATAAAACACACGTTCCTTCACTTCCTCCGAAAGCTCATTTTCTTTTAAAAACTGTATTACGACCGCTTTTGCCGCACCCAGCCATAAGGAAAAAAAGTCAATCAGAGTTCCATCTTTATCAAATAAAATACCTTTAATCATCTGTTAAACCTTCTGTCTCTCCTTTGATTTCTCCGAAAGTGATCCTCTCCGGCTCTTTCTTTCCTCGGAATACCGGATTTACATATCCCAGAAATTCTTTTTTCTTTGTTCTGACTTCCAGTCTGATCCACTGCCAGGACGTATTTTCCAGAATCAAGTGTGTCTCTACATGATATTTTCCGTTTTCAGATGAACTGACCGGCAGTTCCACATAATTTCCATTCATCACAAGAAATGCTTCCGGTTCTTCTGTCAGTCCCAAAATTTCCGCCCGATATGTAATCTCACACTTCTTTGCAGTGATCTCATCTCCCGGAATACAGTCCTGACCATCTACCTTGATTTTTGGCTCTATTTTGCAGAATCTGGTCACACACAGATGTCCCTGCCTTACTGCATTCATCAGATTTTTCGGACTTAATCCGTCACAAAATACCCATGTTGCGGGATCTCCCACCGCAGACGGAAGGCTTGCCCCTTCATAAAATTCATCCTCCAGATTGTGAGAATCACTTCCTCCCACTCCGAACACACGAATTCCTTCATTCCATACTTGATCCAAAAAACGAATTGCCATATCATTAGATCCTGGTCCATCCGGATACGTCGGATCATTGATGATCTCCATACAGTTGATATCCCGCAGGTCTGTATTTTGAAACTGCCACTTCCAGATGGTCAGAAACGGATGATTGATACTGCGAATCCATCCTTTTTGTTTTGCTTGTGCTATCGTCTGATCCATATACGTATCTATGATCTCTTCTCCGTTATGCTTCACGATCTCCAGAATTTTCTCCGGCATTTCCGTAATTCCAAACAGATTCATGTGTCCTTTATCTGTCGTTACCTCAATTCCGGGAAGCACACAGAGTGAAGTCTTACACCAGCCGGTATGCATCAGATTATGTTCTGTCGGCACATAAAAATCCAAACCGCTTTCCTCTGCTCTTTCAGAAGCATGCCCGATCGTTTCTTTTCCGTCAGACAACCTCGTATGCGTATGAAAATCGCCCATATACCATCCGGATTCCGGACAAAATACGTTCTCCCAACGATAGCTTTTTTCCGAAATATGAAGTCCGTTTTCCACCCAGCATTCTCCGCAGATCGGATCAGAAACCTCATCTTTCCGGTCCGAAACTGTCAGTACAATTTCTCCGGTTTGTTCTCCCAGCTTCTGCGCAACATATTCTGTAAAAATGCCGATTCCGATTTTCCATGTTCCGGGATAAATCTCTCCCGGAACACCTCCTATCGTTGTATCCTTTGTGCTTTTTCCGATTCCCGGGTTCTGCTGCCCATATCCCAGCAGCTTCTGAAACCGAATTTCTTTTTTGGGATCTTCCAGAAACAGGAATGCCATATACTGAAATTCTTCAGGCATTTCTATCATCATCTGAATGTGTTCTGTTCCCTCTGAAATTTCAATCCATTTTTCCTGAATATTTTTTTCTTCTTTTCCGATTTTAAATCTAATCTGATCTCTCATTTTATAATGCATCCAATGCTTCCTGTGCTGTTTTCTGTGCTTCATCCAGAGCTTCCTGTGCAGGTACGTTTTCCAACTCTACCTTATCCGCTGCAATTGACAGGGCATCCAGAATCTTTCCTCCTGTCGGATCCTGAAGAGCCGGTGTTCCGTGAGATGCCTGCTGAAGCGGAACCAGTGCCTGAGGATTTTCTTCTGCATAAGACTTAAACTCTTCTACTTCCTGTGTAGACTCACGTACTGCCACATATCCTGTGCCCATGGACCATTTTGCCTGATTTTCCGGAGTTGTAAAATATTTCATAAACTCATAAACACCTTCTTTTTCTTCATCAGAAGAATTCTGAAGCATCACAAGCTGCAGTGCATCTGCCGTTGGTGCTGAAGGGTTGTCGTTAAATCCAGGCTGTTCCATGGCTCCCACAATGCTAAAGTCCAGATCTGCCTGATCTCCGGAAGAACCTGTATAACCGCCTGCTTTATTCTGCAGAACGTCGTCAATCGTCGTGTACCAGTATTCCCAGCCCTGTCCGCCGGAATTTACTTTCATGATCTTGTCATCGTGAATCCATGTACGGAAGCTCTCCCATACCTCTACCCATTCGTCTGAATTGATCATCACTTTTTTCCCATCCTCACTCAGAAGAGAGGCTCCGTTGCTGAGTGCTGCATCAATCAGATTTCCTGAGCCCCACATTGGCTCCCAGCCCACAAAGGAACCATCAGAAGCTGTCATTTTCTCTGCTGCCGCTGCAAGATCCTGCCAGGTCTTGATCGTTGCCGGGTCAATTCCCGCTTTTTCAAATGCCGCTTTATTGTAGTACATCACCTGTGTTGTACCATATGCAGGCAGTGCAAACAATTTTCCGTTCTCATCCTCCCCATGCTCATAAAATACCGGCAGATAATCATCTTTTTCAAAGGAATCATCTTTTTCTACATACTCATTGATGTCTGCAACCAGATTTTTTTCAGAAAGATTTCTGGATTTATCTGTATCCAGAAGTGCCATGTCCGGAGCTTTCTTTCCTGCAATCCCTGCCTGCAGTTTTTCATAAGTCTCTGTATAATCCGCCTGTGTTGTTGTCTTAACTTCATATTTGTCCTGAGACTCATTGAATGCATCTACAATGTCCTGAAATACATTGACTGCTGTTTTTCCCCCGGAATACCAGAGATCCAACTGAATTTTTCCATCTGCCGTCTTTGTCGTTTCTGCAGCCTTTGCATTGTTTCCACATCCTGTCACCAGGGACATTCCAAGTACACAAACTAATAATGCTGATACAATTCTCTTTTTCATTTTCTTTTTTCTCCTTCATGCATCGTATATCGTTTTTTCTTTGCTTTCTTTATGTAAAAAAGGAATTATCCTTTCATACCCGTATCTCCGCCGATTCCATTGATAAACCACTTTTGCGTAAATGCAAACAGAATCAGAAGCGGCAGTACGATCAATGTACTTCCTGCCATGACCAGAGGCCATTCTGTTCCATAAGCGCCGCCTTCTATAAAGAATTTTCTCAATCCCTGTGACACCATCATCTTCTCATCCGCATCTGTGATCAGAGAAGGCCACATATAACTGTTGTAGCAGGTAATAAAGTTCATCAGTCCAAATGTGATGAACGAAGATTTTGTCATCGGACACACGACCCGCCACAAAATCTTCCAGGAGCTTGCCCCGTCGATTCTTGCTGCCTCGATCAGTCCCATTGGAACCTGCATAAATGCCTGTCGAAGCAGAAAGATTCCGAAAATGCTGACACAGTTGGAAATGATCAGCCCTGTAAACGTGTTCAGCAGATTCCAGTTTGCCAGAATAATATAGCTCGGAATATATGTTGCTGCTGTCGGAAGCATATAAGTTCCCATGATGACTGCAAACAACGCTTTCTTGCCTTTAAAATTCATAAAAACAATCGCATAGGCGATCATCGCACCTGTTACGATCTGCAGCGCCAGCGTGATCACTGATACAAACAAACTGTTGCCGACATATCGAAGAAGCGGTGATTCAAAAATGACCTGGTAAAAGTTATGCCACTGGAATTCTGCCGGAAAAAATGAACGGACATCCATAATCTCCGCCTTTGTTTTCAGTGCACTTAAAATCATCCATACAAACGGAAAGATTGTGAAAATACTGAAGATCAGTAAAATCATTCCTTTTCCGAGTTTTTCGATTCCTGTTCTTATCTTCATAATCTGTCCTTCTTTCTAATAATGCACCCATTTTTTCGATGCACCGAACTGTACTGCCGATAATACTACGGTGATTATAATCATCACAATCGCCACCGCAGTTGCCTGCCCCATGTTAAACTCTTCAAATCCAAGCTGATAATACATATACAGCAAGGTTCTTGTGCTTCCGGACGGACCTCCCTGAGTCAGAATCTGAATCTGATCATATGCCTGCAGTGAAGTTACCATCGTAATAATTACCAGGAAAAACGTGGTTGGAGAGATACACGGAATCGTAACATCCCGGAATCTCTGCCAGCTTTTTGCTCCATCCAGCCCGCTTGCCTCGTACAACTCTTTCGGAACCTTTTCCAATGCGGAAAGATAAAAGATCATCGCATATCCGAGACTCTTCCACACAGTCACAATGATCACAGCGAGCATTGCTGTGTCTGAACTTTTAATCCACTGTAATTCGGGGAGATGCAGAAATCTCATTACCGTATTTGCAATTCCCGTATTCGGATCGTAGATCCAGGTCCATACGATCGACACTGCAACAGTCGGCGTGATCCATGGGGAAAACAAAATAAATTTGATGATCCCGCTTCCTTTAAATGCTTTCTGCATCAAAAGAGCCAGCATCAGACCAAGTACGATCGTCGGAATCAGCGTTCCCAATGTAAACACAACTGTGTTCCAAAGTGCATCGTAAAATCTGGCATCCTGAAACAACGAAATAAAATTATCAAAAAATACAAAATTGTAATCCGGAGTCATATAATCCCAGTCTGTGAAACTAATATAGACAGATCGCAGGATCGGATAAATCCAAAATACGATCAGAGGAATTAATGCCGGCAGAACAAAAAGAGTCACACTGCCCAGTTGCCTGAATTTTACTTTATTCTTCATTTTTTCTATCCTTTCTTATCAACCCGTAAATCCCTGTCATAATGCCTGCCGTTACCGGGAGCGCCAGCCAGATTCCTCTGATATCCCAGACAGCCGGAAGCAAAAACAAACAGATTGGCGAAACTGCCAGGCTTTCTATATAAGTCATGAACACCGCTTTTTTCGTCTGCATGACTGCATTGAGACAGGATACATTCAACTTTGCCGTTCCCGTTAACAGAAATGCAAATGAACTGATCAGCATCCCCGAAGAAAAGCACTGCTTTGACTCTGCTGACAGACCAAACCATCCTCCAATATACGGAATCATACAAATCGTAACTGCTGCCGCCGTGATTCCAAAAATAATTTCTGCGGTGTAAGCGATTTTTTTTACTGCTCTTACCTCCATCTCCTTTTTCGCACCATGATAAAAACTAATCAGAGGCTGTACACCTTCTCCGATTCCTGTCAGAAAATACTGAACAGGAAATACAATATAAGAAATAACCGCATAACACGCCACCGCTGCATTTCCACCATAACGAAGACACTGCAGATTTGTAAAAATAAGTGCCGCTGTCGGCGCAAGTGATGTTCCAAATGCCGTGATTCCAATCTTGAAAATATCTGCAGCATATTGTCCGTGCCACAACGGTCTCCATTTTCGATAACCTGTTTTCCACAGGATCGCACATCCTGCCATAACTACCACGGCCTGCGCCGTCACCGTTCCAAATGCGGCTCCCTTGATTCCCATATTCAATCGGAACATCAGATAATAGTTCACCAGAATATTGACTGCAAATCCTGCCGCCATGCTGAGCATTGCTCCCAGCGACTGATTCATATTTCTCAAAAGAGGCATGATTCCGGTTCCTGCCACCTGAAGGATACTTCCGGCAATAATGATCGCCGTATACTTGATTGCTTCCGTCTGAACACTTCCCGCAGCTCCCAAAATTTCTAAAAACGGTTTCTGTACCAGAGACAGCAAAATCGTTGCAAGTATACCTGTACCGATCAGAAGTGTCATTGTAAGCTCAAACAAATTTTCACATACCTTCTGCTCTCCCCGCCCTCTGTAATGAGAGTACAAAACACTTCCTCCCGTTCCGATTCCAATTCCGAGCGCAGTGATCAGTGCCGGGATCGGCCACGCAATATTGATCGCTGCAAGCCCTGTATCTCCCGCTGCCTTTCCTACAAAAATCCCATCCACAATGCTGTACATTCCTGACATGGTAAACGCCAGTACGGTAGGGAATGCCTCTTTTATTACTTTCTTTAACATCAAACTGTTTCCTTTCTTAATGGCACGTTCGTCATTATAACGTTCCTTTTTTAATATCACTTCAATTGCAAGTTAAACCCTTGTAAAGCAAAAAAAGAGAAACAAACGGCAAATCTGCCCGCCTGCTTCTCTTTTTATCTTTTTCCTGTTTTCTTTTAAAGCGAAGTCATTTCTTCCCGGATCAACTCTGTAATTTCACTCAGACATTTTTCCATCTCCAGATTTTCAAATCTCCTTACAATGCCTGCCCTTTTCAAATTCTCTTCGGAGAAATCCTCTGCATCTGCCAGAAAACGTCTGCACATCTCCGCATATTTGGGTTCCTTCTGCTGTCGTTCCCTGCAAAGCGCTCTCTCCAGCCTCAGCCCGTCCTCTACCTCAATGTAAATCGGAATCAGCTGTTCTTCTCCAAAATACTCCCGCATCCCATAATAAGATTCCAGAGTCCCTATCACAAGATAATCATACTTCTGGAGATCAATCTGCCCGTCATCTGCTGTAAAATATGTCCAGATTCCACACTTTGTATTATAAGAACGTACTTCTATGACACGTTCCTTCTCCTTAAGCTCGTTCAGCCTTTCTTCGTCCACAAAAAAATATTCCACACCATCGGTCTCCCCTTCCCTGATTGGTCGGGTCGTATAAGGAGTAATACGCTTTAACTGCGGCAGTTTTTCTCTTATTTTCTTATAAATCGTATCTTTTCCGGAAGAACTTTTCCCCATAATATAAAAAATTTTACTCATTTATCAACACCTCGATATAGTTTTCCACATTCATTCCTTCCACAGAAAACCCTTTGTTCTGATAATCTACTAACATTGCAGCTGTTTCCTTAGTGATCCGTTCCCCCGGAACGATCAGCGGAATTCCCGGCGGATACAAATACGCATATTCCATGGAAATAAACCCCGCTGACTCCTGCCAGCTCATGCTCCTTACTGTTTCCATTCTTCGCATTCCTTCTACCTCAAAGCTCGTGAAGACCTGTTCCTGACGGGGCAGATAATACCTTTTCTCTTCCTCTGACTTTTTTTCCAATTCCTCATCAATCTCAAACAAAGCACTGAGCAGCCGATCCATTCCTTCTTTTGTATCTCCAATCGAAGTCATGGCAATCACATAAGATCCTGCAGCCATTTCCATCTGCAGATGATATTCTAAAAGCAATCTCTCATATAACATTTTCCCTGTAAACACTCGATTCTCTTTCTTAAGAATCGTATCTTTTACAGACAGCACCAGTTTGGATCTGTCGAATTCTTCTGTCTCCATCAATCTGATATGCTTTAATTTTTTCAACTCTCCCCTTTTGCTTTCCAGATTCTTCACATAAGTCTCAAACAACACATCCCCCTGCTCTGCCACCGTCCTCAGACATTCATCCATACTTGCCATCAACACATAAGAAGGACTGCTTGTCTGAAAAATATGCAGATAATTCCGAATCTTCCTTCGATCGATCCGTGTCCCATTCAAGTGAATCAGTGCTGTCTGCGTCAATGCCGGAAGTGTTTTATGCAGACTGTGTATTACAACATCTGCTCCCTTTGTATTTGCATTCTCCGGAAAATAAGGGTGAAATCCAAAGTGTGCTCCGTGTGCCTCATCCACAATCAACGGAATTTTTTTCTGATGTACAATTTCAGAAATCCTCTCAATATCCGACAACACCCCGTCATATGTCGGTGATGTCAATACCACAGCCTGAACCTCCTTATGTTCCTCTAATAACCTCTCAATTTTCTCAGGAGACACAGCCATATTCAGTTCCATTGTCTCATCAAATTCCGGATAAATATATACCGGACGCAATTCATTTAAAAAAACAGCATGATAGACCGACTTATGACAGTTTCTTGCCATTAAAATCTTTCCGCCTTTTTTAGTACATCCCATTACCGCACTTAAAATACCCGCAGTACTCCCATTAATCAAATAGTGCGTCTCCTCTGCATGATACATGGACGCTGCCCTGACTTCCGCTTCCCTGATGATCTCCTCCGCATGATGAAGATTATCAAATCCTTCAATCTCTGTAATATCAATTCCATATGGTAAATTCGCTCGTGTAACATCCGAATTACGTTTATGCCCAGGCATATGAAACCCATAATAATCCGACTTCCCATATGCTTCTAATTTTTCATATAAGTATTCCATAAATTTTTCTGCAAATGCTTATCCTTCCAATTTATTTCTATCCGTATCACTTTCGCTTTTATTATATCTTCTGTATACCTGTGTTGTAAATTAGATGTTATCCACATCTATTTCCGATTCAAATAAATATTCCAACATATTTCAGACTTTTTCACATATTATGTCTGTGCTGAATCTTTTGCATAGCATAGGTGTAATCAAAATATAAGTTAATATAACAAAAAGAACAAGCAAAATCGCTTGTTCTACAATGAGCGTGCGGGGATTCGAACCCCGGACAACTTGATTAAAAGTCAAGTGCTCTACCAACTGAGCTACACGCCCGTATTCAATTATTTCATTACTCTTGGCAACGAAAATGCCCAGAGCCGGAATCGAACCAGCGACACGAGGATTTTCAGTCCTCTGCTCTACCAACTGAGCTATCTGGGCATAAGACTTAAAAGTCTGAGTTGCGGGGGCAGGATTTGAACCTACGACCTTCGGGTTATGAGCCCGACGAGCTTCCAGACTGCTCCACCCCGCGATATTAAATTCTTCTCATAAGAGAAAGCCGATGATCGGACTCGAACCGATAACCTGCTGATTACAAATCAGCTGCTCTGCCAATTGAGCCACATCGGCAACTTAACTGAGTCCTTACGGTACTCAAATGGATGGAGAAGGATTCGAACCTTCGAAGGCGTTGCCAACAGATTTACAGTCTGCCCCCTTTGGCCACTCGGGAATCCATCCTTATTTAATAAGTGGGGCCTACAGGGCTCGAACCTGTGACCCTCTGCTTGTAAGGCAGATGCTCTCCCAGCTGAGCTAAGACCCCATCTTAAACGACCCAGAAGAGACTCGAACTCTCGACCTCCGCCGTGACAGGGCGGCGCTCTAACCAACTGAGCCACTGGGCCATATTGAAGATATATTGTACCTTCAAAACTGCATACAAAGAATCATCCATTTCCTATCACCTTGCTTGGTTATGCCCTCGACCTATTAGTAACAGTCAGCTCCATGCGTTACCGCACTTCCACCTCTGCCCTATCTACCTCGTCGTCTTCAAGGGGTCTTACTAACTTGACGTTATGGGATATCTCATCTTGAGGGGGGCTTCACGCTTAGATGCCTTCAGCGTTTATCCCGTCCCGGCTTGGCTACTCTGCTATGCATTTGGTAATACAACAGATACACCAGCGGCCAGTCCATCCCGGTCCTCTCGTACTAAGGGACAGCTCCTCTCAAATATCCTACGCCCACGCCGGATAGGGACCGAACTGTCTCACGACGTTCTGAACCCAGCTCGCGTACCGCTTTAATGGGCGAACAGCCCAACCCTTGGGACCTACTTCAGCCCCAGGATGCGATGAGCCGACATCGAGGTGCCAAACCACTCCGTCGATGTGAACTCTTGGGAGTGATAAGCCTGTTATCCCCAGGGTAGCTTTTATCCGTTGAGCGATGGCAATCCCACTTTATACCACCGGATCACTAAGTCCTACTTTCGTACCTGCTCCACCCGTCGGTGTCGCAGTCAAGCTCCCTTCTGCCTTTGCACTCTTCGAATGGTTTCCAACCATTCTGAGGGAACCTTTGAGCGCCTCCGATACCCTTTCGGAGGCGACCGCCCCAGTCAAACTCCCCACCTGACATTGTCCCCCAGCCGGTTCACGGCTGCTGGTTAGAAACCCAATACTGCAAGGGTGGTATCCCAACAGCGGCTCCATGGCAACTGGCGTTACCATTTCCTAGCCTCCCACCTATCCTGTACATGCAATATCGAATCCCAGTATCAAGCTGGAGTAAAGCTCCATGGGGTCTTTCCGTCCTGGCGCAGGTAACCAGCATCTTCACTGGTATTTCAATTTCACCGGGTGCATTGTTGAGACAGTGCCCAAATCATTACGCCTTTCGTGCGGGTCGGAACTTACCCGACAAGGAATTTCGCTACCTTAGGACCGTTATAGTTACGGCCGCCGTTTACTGGGGCTTAAGTTCAAAGCTTCGCTTGCGCTAACCTCTCCCCTTAACCTTCCAGCACCGGGCAGGCGTCAGCCCATATACCTCACCTTTCGGTTTTGCATAGACCTGTGTTTTTGCTAAACAGTTGCTTGGGCCAATTCTCTGCGGCCATCTTACATGGCACTCCTTCTCCCGAAGTTACGGAGTCATTTTGCCGAGTTCCTTAACAATGCTTCTCCCGTCGGCCTTAGGATTCTCTCCTCATCCACCTGTGTCGGTTTACGGTACGGGTAATCATAAACAATAGCGGCTTTTCTTGGCAGTCAGCTCACGTACTTCCCTACTTTATTTCGCTCCACATCACGTCTTCAGATTGAGCACCGGATTTGCCTGATGCACTCCTACCTCGCTTGTACCGGTCTTTCCATTCCCGGCTTACGCTCTCTGCCTGCGTCCCCACAGTTCTGTTATGATACAGTACAGGAATTTCTACCTGTTATCCATCGACTACGTCTTTCGACCTCGCCTTAGGCCCCGACTTACCCAGAGCAGATCAGCTTTACTCTGGAAACCTTAGATATTCGGCCGGAAGGATTCCCACCTTCCTCTCGCTACTCATTCCGGCATTCTCTCTTCTTAACAGTCCACAGCTCCTTCCGGTACTGCTTCGTCCCGTTAAGAATGCTCCTCTACCAATTACATTCGTCAATTCCCAAGCTTCGGCAGTGTGTTTCAGCCCCGGACATTTTCGGCGCAGGACCTCTCGACTAGTGAGCTATTACGCACTCTTTGAATGTATGGCTGCTTCTGAGCCAACATCCTAGTTGTCTTCGAAATCCCACATCCTTTTCCACTTAACACACATTTTGGGACCTTAGCTGTAGGTCTGGGCTCTTTCCCTTTTGACTACCCAACTTATCTCGTGACAGTCTGACTCCCATACACCATCTACACGGCATTCGGAGTTTGATATCCCTTGGTAAGCTTTGACGCCCCCTTAGGAATTCAGTGCTCTACCTCCGCAAGACTTGCATGAGGCTAGCCCTAAAGCTATTTCGAGGAGAACCAGCTATCTCCGGGTTCGATTGGAATTTCTCCCCTATCCACACCTCATCCCCACCCTTTTCAACGGATGTGGGTTCGGTCCTCCATTGCCTTTTACGGCAACTTCAACCTGGACATGGATAGATCACCCGGTTTCGGGTCTACTCCGACTGACTATTTCGCCCTGTTCAGACTTGGTTTCCCTTCGGCTCCAGACCTTCAGTCCTTAACCTCGCCAGCCAGCGTAACTCGCCGGACCGTTCTACAAAAAGTACGCGGTTGAGCATATAAAGCTGTTCCACAGCTTGTAAACATATGGTTTCAGGTTCTTTTTCACTCCCCTCCCGGGGTCCTTTTCACCTTTCCTTCACAGTACTATGCGCTATCGGTCACTAAGTAGTATTTAGCCTTACGGGGTGGTCCCCGCATCATTCCCACAAGGTTCCACGTGTCTCGTGGTACTCTGGATCCCGCCATGTCGCTCGTCTTTCGCTTACGGGGCTTTCACCCTCTCTGGCTGGCTTTCCCAAAACCATTCTGCTAGACTCGCTGAATCAATTCCGCGGTCCGAACCCCGGAGTGCACGCACTCCGGTTTGGGCTCTTCCGTTTCGCTCGCCGCTACTTACGGAATCACATGTTGTTTTCTCTTCCTCCGGCTACTTAGATGTTTCAGTTCACCGGGTTCCCTTCCTACAGTTATGGATTGGCTGTAGGATACTTGAGGTTGCTCA
>QFCH01000120.1_pt1:270000-437500 | contig 483299 bp, 437 predicted proteins | sample 5346071 | NCBI WGS metagenome assembly QFCH01 (sample SAMN09062255, study PRJNA434731) | Human gut metagenome, whole genome shotgun sequencing project. | isolation source: stool timepoint B chromium assembly | host: Homo sapiens | collected 2015 | reverse complement strand
TTAATATATTATCACGTGTATCTTCGTTTGTCAACACTTTTTTGAATCTTTTTAAATCCATTTTGATAATACATTTTAGTGCATAGGCACTAAACGGAGAAAGAGGGATTTGAACCCTCGCGCCGGTTTCCCGACCTACACCCTTAGCAGGGGCGCCTCTTCAGCCTCTTGAGTATTTCTCCTCGCCTGAATTTCTGTAATATCTTACAGCATTTATTCAGTTGTGCACCAACAGTGCATATGTGATTATACTAGACTGTTGTCACAATGTCAATGTCTAAATTCAAACTTTTTTATTTTTCTTTGATTTGTTGTTATGTCCGCCCTTAGTGTTCCATTTTCATGTGCAATTGTCGTGCTTATTCAAAAGGAATCACAGCTCCGTCATAGGTTTTTTCGATATATTCTTTAATCTCATCTGATTTCAATGCCTTTACAAGAGCCTGTATCTTTTCCTCTTTTTCATTTCCCTCTTTTACTGCAATAATGTTTACATATGTTTTTGCAGCCTCAGAATCTGATTTTTCATATGCAAGCGCATCTTTGGCTACAGAATATCCTGCTTCCAGCGCATAGTTTCCATTTAGTACTACATATGCAGTTTCTCCGGTCACTCTTGCTACCTGTGCAGCTTCCAGTTCTACAATTTCTACATTATATGGATTTTCTTCAATATCATTTACTGTTGCATTGAGTCCTGCCCCGTCTTTTAATGTGATAATTCCATTGTCCTGTAAGAGAAGCAATGCTCTGGCTTCATTTGTCGTATCATTTGGCACTGCGATTTTATCACCTTCGGAAATTTCATCCAGACTCTTTTTTGTTCCTGGATAAATTCCAAATGGCTCATAATGGATATCTCCTGCATCTACCAGATGAGTTCCTTTTTCCTCGTTGAAACTTTCCAGATATGGCACATGCTGGAAATAGTTTGCATCAAATTCTCCGCTCTCTACAACTTCATTTGGCTGCACATAGTCATCAAACACTGTCACTTCCAGCTGATATCCTTCTTTTTTCAGAATCGATTTTGCCTGTTCCAATATTTCAGCGTGTGGAGTTGCAGATGCTGCTACTTTAATCGTCTTTGCATCTTCACTGCTGCCTTTCTCCTCTGCTTTTGAATTACTTTGGCATCCTGTCAGTACTCCTAATGTTAAGATCCCTGTTAATATAATTGCTGTTACCTTTTTCATATTCTCTCTCCTTTTCCCTTTTGTTTTTGCTGTTTTTCTATTTTCTTTTATCCAGTACAGATGCAGCTTTCATTCCCGCCGACTGGAAAATCTGAACCAGTATCACAAGCAGAACAACTGTCACGATCATGATTTCAGACTGATATCGATAATATCCATAACGGATGGCGATATCTCCCAGTCCACCGCCGCCTACAGTTCCTGCCATAGCTGAGTATCCGAGGATCGTTCCTATTGCAATTGTCGCTCCTGTGATCAGAGATGTTCTTGCTTCTACGAGAAGAACCCTGGTGATAATCGTGAAATTTCCTGCTCCCATTGCTTTTGCAGCCTCAATCACTCCCTCATCCACTTCTTTAGCCGAAGATTCCACCATTCTTGCAATAAACGGCACTGCTGCCACCACCAGTGGAACAATGGTTGCTGATGATCCGTAGCTTTGCCCCACGAGCAATCTCGTGAGCGGTATCACAAGGATTAAAAGAATCAGAAACGGGATGCTTCTCACAATGTTTGAAATAAGATCTAATATCTTATATAACACTGCATTCGGTTTCAAACCGTCTTTATCTGATACTGCCAGGCAGATTCCCATTGGGAGACCAAAGACATATCCCAGAATCGTAGATGCCAGTGTCATATATAAAGTTTCTTTTATTCCATTTAAAATCATTAAGATCACGTCTTCACTCCACATCATCCGTCACCTCCTCCAGTTCAATGCCACATGTTTTTAAATAGTTCTGCATTTCCTCTGCCTGTCTGCTGTCTCCTGCAAACTCCAGAATCATTTCGCCTTTTGCAACACCTCCGATATTTCTTGTGTCTGCCCGCAGAATGTTGACCGGTTCCCGGAACTTTAAGATCATATTAGCGATCACTGGCTGGAACGCCGAATTTTCTGAAAATACAATTCGTACTTTTCTGCCGCTCTGAATCAGATCTTTTGTATTGCCGGAAGATTCTGCTCTGCTGATATCATCTCCTTCATCTTTTCGGATTAATTCTCTTGCCACATCTGATTTTGGATGACTGAATATCTCGGACACACTTCCTGTCTCCACAATTTCTCCTGATTTCATGATCGCTACATGAGAACAGATTTTTCTGACCACAGACATCTGATGGGTAATGATCACGATCGTAATATTAAATTTCCGGTTGATTTCCTGTAACAATTCCAGAATCGATGCTATTGTCTGTGGATCCAAAGCGCTTGTAGCTTCATCACATAACAAGATTTTAGGCGATGTTGCAAGTGCTCTTGCAATTGCAACTCTCTGTTTTTGACCACCTGATAATTGAGAAGGAAATGCATTTGCTTTTTCCTTCAATCCTACGATTTCCAGAAGTTCTTCCGCTTTTTCTCTTGCTTCCTTTTTCTTTTTGCCCTGGATATACATCGGAAAACACACATTTTCCAGTACTGATTTCTGCATCAGAAGATTAAAATGCTGAAAGATCATTCCAATCTGTTCTCTTTGCTTTCTCAGTTCTTTCTCTTTCAGCCCGCCCAATGCACGTCCTTTTATCAATACATTTCCGGATGTAGGCTGCTCCAGAAAGTTCATACATCGTACCAATGTACTTTTTCCTGCTCCTGACATTCCGATAATTCCGTAAATTTCTCCTGATCTTATTGTCAAGCTTACATTTTTTAACGCCTGAACAGTTCCTTCTTTGGAAGAATATGTTTTGGACACATTTTCAATTTTAATTTCCGCCATTGCTTTTTCCTTCCATTTTTTATTCGTTTTCCCTTATTCTGTTTGGGATGTATTTAACTATATCATTTTAGTTGGAAATGTGTTAATTCTAAAAAAATACAGCCAGTAATAGTTTTTTCCTATTACTGGCTGTGATATTTTAATTGATATCCAACGTTTTGTCTTTATATTTTGATATTTCTTCCAGATATTTTTTCCCGAGTGGACTGATTGCAACTCCGCTTCTGACCAAGTATCCAATGGTCATCACTTCATCTGATTTCAGCTTTACTGCACAATACTCTTCCCCGTTAAGTTCCTCGCAGATGATACCGGAACATAAGGTATATCCATTCAATCCTACCATAAAATTCAGAATCGTCGCCCGATCATCTACCTTGATCAGCTGCTTATATTCAAATGTACTCAGCACTTCTTCTGCAAAATAAAAGGAATTGTACGTCCCTTGTTCAAAAGACAGACAAGGGTATTCATTTAGCTCTTCCAGTTCAATTTCTTTCCGGTTTGCCCAGGGATGTCCTTTCCACATATACACATAAATACTGCACTTAAGAAGTTCATGAAATTCAAGATTACACTCATGGAATAATTTTGTCAGTACTTTCCGGTTAAACTCATTGACATACAGAATCCCGATCTCACTTTTGAAATTCTTAACGTCCTGAATCACGTCATATGTTTTTGTTTCATGAACAGCAAACTCGTATTCTTCCATGCCGAACTGTCTCACCATCTCTACAAAGGCATTTACTGCAAATGTATAGTGCTGCATTGATACGCTGAATTTCTTTTTTTGATTTTCTTTTTCCACGTATTTGGATTCGATCAGCTGGTACTGCTCCACAACCTGCCTGGCATACCCGATAAATTCCTCGCCCTCCGGCGTAACAGACACGCCTCTGTTGGTTCTTCGAAACAGATCAATCCCGATTTCTGTCTCCAGTTCTTTGATTGCTGAGGATAAGCTCGGCTGGGAAATAAACAGTCTTCTCGCCGCTTCATTCATAGATCTGGCATGTGCAACAGTGATCGCATATTTTAACTGTGTTAATGTCATTGTATTTCAGCCCTTTCCGGACAATTTTCATCAATTATTTTCTGGATACGGTCATGTACGATCTCTGCAATCCCCGTAGTTTTCATATTTTTGTATTCTTCATAATACAGCGGTTCTAAAAAGTGTACCTGTACCGTAACCTGACTGATTGTTTTCGTATCGAATGGTTTAAAAGAATCAATCAAGGCAACCGGAACAATCGGACATTTTGCTTTGGTTGCAGCTTTAAAGCTTCCGCCTTTGAAGGAGCCGATCTGATTTCCATTTTTAGAACGGGTTCCCTCGGCAAAAATCAGATAGTTCTTTCCATTTTGAACTTCCTTTGATACATCAATGATCACCTGCATAGACTGCCTGATATCTTCCCGGTCTATCATATATGCATGCATACAGGAAAAGACCTGCTTTAAAAACGGAACATCCTTTACTTCTTTTTTGGCTACTACAGAAAACGGATATGGACATGCGTCTAATATAGCCAGCACATCATACATTCCCTGATGGTTCGGAAAAAACATAAATCCGTTCTCTTTTGGAAGATTTTCTGCACCATGTTCTTCTATTTTTACATTTCCGCCTTTGTTGGCACGAAAAACAATCCACTTTAAAAACTTAACATGTTCTTCCAGTGTATAGTTTTCCGGGTGTGCCGCTCTGTGACACAATTTGATCCACATGTACGGAACCAGTAAGATATTCCGAAACACCATTAATAAAATACGTTTCATTTTTTCTGCTCCTGAAATTACTCATTTTTATAGGTGCAATACTCTTTGATTGCACTTTCATATAAATTATTGCCCTCACTGTCTATGACAACGATTACCGGAAAGTTTTCTACCTGAAGCTTTCGAATTGCTTCTGTCCCCAGATCATCATATGCAACAACTTCTGATTTTGTGATACATTTTGACAGCAACGCTCCTGCGCCTCCTACTGCCGCAAAATAGACTGCACCATTTCTGATTACAGCATCAATCACATCCTGTGTTCTTTTTCCTTTTCCGATCATCGCACCCATCCCAAGATCCAGAAGCTGTGGTGTATATTTATCCATGCGGCTGGCCGTTGTCGGACCTGCAGAACCGATAGGACGTCCTTCCCTTGCCGGAGACGGTCCCATATAATAGATAATCTGATCCTGGATATCAATCGGAAGATTTTCCTGATTCTGCAGTGTTTCATACATTCTTTTATGCGCAGCATCCCGCGCTGTATAAATAGTTCCTGTAATATATACATAATCTCCTGATTTCAGAGTTTTTAATTCTTCTTTTGAAATCGGAGCCTGCAAATGTCTTTCCATAATGCTTTCCTTTCTGTTTTTCTTTTAAAGTTCACGAACGACATGTCTGTTTACATGACAGCAGATATTGATTCCTACCGGAAGCCCTGCAATATGTGTCGGATATGTATTGATATTAACTGCAAGCGCAGTAGTTGTTCCTCCAAGCCCTCCGGGTCCGATTCCAAGGCTGTTGATTTTCACAAGCATCTCCTCTTCCATGTCTTTTACATATGGAATGTCAGAATGTACCCCCACTTCTCTTGTCAGAGCTTCTTTTGCCATCAGCGCACATTTTTCAAAGGTTCCCCCGATTCCTACTCCAACTACCATCGGAGGACAGGCATTCGGACCGGCGTCCCTGACTGCCGTCAGAATCGCATGTTTTACTCCCTCAATACCTTCTGCCGGCTTCAACATAAATACACGGCTCATATTTTCGCTTCCAAATCCTTTTGGTGCTACTTTTATCTTCACCTTATCTCCTGCAACGATTTTGGTATGGAGCACTGCCGGTGTATTATCTTTTGTATTTTCACGGATTAATGGATCTTTTACCACAGATTTTCTTAAAAAACCTTCTGTGTACCCCTGTCTGACCCCTTCATTGACTGCCTCTTCCAGAAGGCCACCCTCCAGATGCACATCCTGCCCGATTTCCAGAAATATAACTGCCATTCCGGTATCCTGACAGATTGGAATCATATCATCAGCCGCAATTTTTAAATTTTCCTGCAGCTGTCCCAATATCTGTTTTCCAAGCGGTGATTTTTCGTCCTGCTCCGCCTGTTTCATTGCTGTGTCCATATCTTTTGACAGATAGTGGTTTGCTTCAATACACATTTCTTTGATATTTTTTGAGATTTCTCTCACATCAATTGTACGAATCATAATGCCTCCTAGAATTTTTTACAATCATCAGGTTTCTGTTTTCACTATCCAGTATTATAGTATAGTTCCTTCAAAATTGAAACAAAAAAAGAGAGCCGGATGCTCTCTTTTGAGGTTCCGGCTCTCTTTCGGGAAGGGGGTGATACAATCCAGTTATCCTATTTTTCTTGATTTTCGATAAATGATCGCTCCTACAATAATGTTGAGTGAGATCAGCAGTCCAATCACCCATTTTGCATAGTCGTTATCAAAATCACCAGTCTTGACTGCTGGAACCAGGGCTTTACATACTACACATCTTCCATCACGATATATGTGTCCTGTTACTGCAATCGTCACCTTCTCCAGTGTTGTTTCGTTCTTTCCATCTTTATCCAGATATAATTTTTCACAAGTATCACACCGGTAGTATGCTCTATTTCCGGCTTCTGTACATGTTGCCTGCTTTTCTGGAACCCGGATCAGACTATGTTTGTGCGGTTCTACATAATCCGGATCTTTTGCCTGGCAAATGGTACAGATACCGTCTTTATACTGATGTCCCGTCGGAGGAAGCGTAATCTCTTCTACCGTTGTCTCCTCTGTTCCCGCCTTGTCGAGATACAGCTTTTTGCAGGACTGACACTGATAGCAGGCTTTATATCCGGCTTCTGTACATGTCGGTAGTTTTTCCTGAACCACCAACATATCGTGCTGATGCTTTTCTGACTGTCTTGCCGTGAACGAGAATGTTACAATCCGATACCACCCATTCTCTGATTCTTCGACCTTTGGTGTTCCCTGTACTTCATTTCCAGGAAGCACAGTAATCAGCTCCGGCGCTGCGAATTGATATCCTTCTTTTGCTTCATATGTTACATGAAGCTCATACTCACCTTCCTCAAATTTATCTGTTGACAGTAACGTGTTTTCTCCGTTCTTCGTCGTCCATTCAACCATATTGATAAAATAGTGTGCACCGGCAGGAACCTCTAATTCATATGACGGCATTTCTCCGATGACCGGCCAGGTTATATGATTTGTATTGATGATCGTAATCTCTTGTCTTCCCTCAGCCGGATTTTCATCACTTGTTTCCGCCGCCTCTGCAACTGAAAAAATCATAACTGCAAACATACAAACTGCTAAAGGTAGTGCCAGCCAACTCTTTGCCTTTTTCATAATCTCACGCTCCTCTCCCTGATTTCATTTTAATCATTGGTTTTCTGGTTTCCTTTGTGTGCACTTTATTTTGTTGTATGGTTCTTTTTTCTTTATTATACTATAATTTACTGTTTTTATCTATATTTTCTTTATATTCTTTATTTTTTTATATTTTATCTGATTATTCGTTTTAAAAAAAACCTCCGCATATCATGCGAAGGCTCTTTCTCTTTATTCTTCTATTGGAACGTCTGTCTCTTCCTCATCCTCAGAAATTTCGATTTCTTCTCCATCGATCTCTGCAGATGCTTTTCTTACTTTTGCGATACTTGCAACTTTTTCATTCTCAGGCAGATTGATCAGTTTTACACCGGATGTGATTCGTCCGTATACAGAAATGTCGGAACACTTCATACGGATCACGATTCCTTCCGTATTGATCATCATGATCTCGCTGTCTTCATCGACCGCCTTCATACCAACCACATCGCCTGTTTTTTCCGTGATCTTATAGCATTTTACACCTTTTCCTCCACGGTTCTGTCTTGTAAATTCATCCATATCTGTCAGTTTGCCCATACCTTTTTCAGATGCAATGAGCAGATATTTTCCTTGATCGCTGATCTGCATTCCGATTACTTCATCATGATCTCCAAGGTTCATGCCACGCACTCCCATAGAAACACGGCCTGTCGGACGCACATCCTTCTCACTAAACCGGATACACATACCGTATTTTGTAACCAGGATCACATCCTGTTCATCATCTGTAATCTTCACTTCGATCAGTTTATCATCTTCTCTGAGAACGATCGCAGCCAGTCCGGTCTTTCTGACATTTGCATAATCTTTAATCGGAGTCTTTTTCACAAGACCTTTTTCTGTTGCCATCAACAGATACTGTCCATCCTCGTACTCCCGGATTGGAATCATTGCTGTGATCTTCTCATCCGGCATCAACTGCAGCAGATTGATGATTGCAGTACCGCGCGCAGTTCTGCTTGCTTCCGGAATCTCATAGCCTTTCAGACGGTACACACGTCCTGTATTTGTAAAGAACATGATATAGTGATGTGTTGTCGTAATAAACAGTTCCTTGATATAGTCATCATCCAGGATCTGCATTCCTTTGATTCCTTTTCCGCCTCGGTTCTGACTCTTGAATGTATCCATGGACATTCTCTTAATGTATCCCATTTTTGTCATGGTGATCACCACATTTTCTCTTGGGATCAGATCTTCCATGGAAATATCAAACTCATCAAATCCGATGGATGTTCTTCTCTCATCTCCATATTTTTCGGAAATGACAAGAATCTCCTTTTTGATCACACCAAGAAGCAGTTTTCTGTCCGCAAGAATCGCTTTTAATTCCCCGATCTTCTTCATCAGTTCTTCGTACTCTGCTTCCAGCTTCTCACGCTCCAGACCTGTCAGTGCACGCAGACGCATATCTACGATCGCACTTGCCTGTACTTCTGTCAGGTCAAATCTGGCCATCAACTCTTCCTTCGCAGTCTGAACATTCTTAGATCCGCGGATAATCCGGATTACCTCATCAATGTTATCCAGTGCAATCAGTAATCCCTGTAAAATATGAGCACGCTCTTCTGCTCTGTTCAGCTCATACTGTGTTCTTCTCGTCACAACCTCTTCCTGGTGCTTCAGATAATGCTTCAGCATATCCAGGATATTCATGACTTTTGGCTCATTGTTGACTAAAGCCAGCATGATCACACCGAAGGTATCCTGCAGCTGTGTATGTTTATAAAGCTGGTTTAAAATTACATTCGGATTGACATCTCTTCTCAATTCGATACAGATGCGCATTCCCTCACGGCTGGACTGATCGCTTAAATCGGTGATCCCATCTACCTTTTTATCACGTACCAACTCTGCGATCTTCTCGATCAGTCGGGCTTTATTTACCATGTATGGCAGCTCCGTTACGATAATCCTGTTCTTACCGTTTGCCATTGGTTCAATATTGGTAATCGCACGCACACGGATCTTACCGCGTCCTGTGCGGTATGCTTCTTCAATTCCTCTTGTTCCGAGAATCTCTGCTCCGGTTGGAAAATCCGGTCCTTTGACGATCTTTAAAATATCATCAATACTTGTCTCTCCGTTTTCATCGATCTGGTCGTCAATGATCTTCACGACCGCGCCAATGATTTCACGCAGGTTATGCGGCGGAATGTTCGTTGCCATTCCGACTGCAATACCGGATGTTCCGTTTACCAGAAGATTCGGGAATCTGGCCGGAAGAACTGTCGGTTCTTTCTCTGTCTCGTCAAAGTTCGGTGCAAAATCTACGGTATTTTTATTGATGTCAGCAGTCATCTCCATGGAAATCTTGCTCAGACGTGCCTCTGTATATCGCATGGCAGCAGCGCCATCACCGTCTACAGACCCAAAGTTCCCGTGTCCGTCAACCAGAGGATATCTCGTAGACCATTCCTGTGCCAGATTTACCAGTGCTCCATAAATAGAGCTGTCGCCATGAGGATGATATTTACCCATTGTATCACCAACAATACGCGCACATTTACGATGCGGCTTGTCAGGTCCATTATTCAGCTCGATCATTGAATACAGGATTCTTCTCTGTACCGGCTTTAATCCGTCTCTGACATCCGGCAGGGCACGGGATGCGATAACGCTCATCGCATAGTCGATATAGGAAGTCTCCATTGTCTTTTTCAGGTCAACTTCATGGACTTTATCAAAAATATTATCTTCCATGTTCCTTCTCCTTGTTTTTTAAGTGTATTGCAATTCTATATATCCAGATTTTTAACAAATCTGGCATTTTCTTCAATGAACTCTCGTCTTGGTTCTACCTTGTCTCCCATCAGTGTAGTAAATGTCAGATCCAGTTCGGAAGATGTCTCGTCATCCATAGTCACCCTCAAAAGTACACGATGCTCCGGATCCATTGTTGTCTCCCAGAGCTGATCCGCATCCATTTCACCAAGACCTTTATAACGCTGAATCTTATTATTGCTGTCACGTCCTACTTCTGTAAGAATCTCATTTAATTCCTCATCACTGTATGCATACCAGACTTTTTTATTTTTTTCCAGCTTATACAGCGGCGGCTGTGCCAGATACACATAGCCTTCTCTGATCAGATCCGGCATAAAACGATATAAAAATGTCAGAAGCAGGGTGCTGATATGCGCACCATCCACATCGGCATCAGTCATGATAATAATCTTATGATACCGCAGCTTGGAAATATCAAAATCCTCATGAATTCCTGTTCCAAACGCCGTGATCATAGCCTTGATCTCCGCATTGGCGTAAATCTTATCCAGCCTTGCTTTTTCTACATTCAGGATTTTTCCTCTCAGTGGAAGGATCGCCTGTGTCGCACGCTGTCTCGCTGTCTTTGCAGAACCACCCGCTGAATCTCCCTCGACGATGTAGATCTCACAGTTTTCCGGATTTTTGTCTGAACAATCCGCCAGTTTTCCAGGCAGGGACATCCCCTCCAGAGCTGATTTTCTTCTGGTCAGATCTCTGGCCTTTCTTGCTGCTTCTCTTGCTCTTTGTGCCATCAGAGATTTCTCTACTGTCTGTTTTGCGACAGACGGATTCTGCTCCAGGAAAATCTCAAGCTGAGTGCTGACAATGTTGTCCACTGCTCCACGCGCTTCACTGTTTCCGAGCTTCTGCTTGGTCTGACCCTCAAACTGCGGCTCTCCGATCTTAACACTGACAATCGCTGTCAGACCTTCACGAATGTCATCACCTGACAGATTCGGCTCATTGTCCTTGAGCAGTTTATTCTTTCTGGCATACTCATTAAAGGTCTTCGTCAATGCCTTTCTGAATCCCTCAATATGAGTTCCCCCTTCCGGAGTTGTAATATTGTTTACAAATCCATACGTATTGTCACTGTAGGAGTCGTTATGCTGCATGGCCATCTCGACAACTACTCCGTCTTTTTCGCCTTCACAATAAATGATCTGGTCATACAAAGGTGTCTTGCTTTTGTTCAGATAAGTGACAAACTCTTTGATTCCACCCTCGTAATGAAATGTATGCTCTCTGATTTCTTCTTCACGAAGATCCTGCAGAATAATCTTCAGCCCTTTTGTGAGAAATGCCATCTCACGCAGTCTCTGCTTTAATACATCGTATTCAAATACAGTCTCTTCAAAGATCTCGCCATCCGGAAGAAATGTAACTTTTGTTCCGGTTTTATCCGGATCACATTCACCGACTACTTTTAACGAATACATCGTCTTTCCGCGTTCATATCGCTGTTTGTAAATTTTTCCTTCGTTGTAGATCTCAACTTCAAGCCATACAGAGAGTGCGTTTACAACGGACGCACCTACTCCGTGCAGACCTCCGGATACTTTGTATCCTCCTCCGCCGAATTTTCCGCCGGCGTGAAGAATCGTAAATACAACCTCTACCGCAGGAATCCCTGCCTTGTGGTTTAATCCAACCGGGATTCCTCGTCCGTTGTCAACGACCGTCACAGAATTGTCCGGATTGATACTCACATTAATCGTATCACAATATCCAGCCAATGCCTCATCTACCGCATTGTCTACAATCTCATATACCAGATGATGAAGTCCTCTTGCAGAAGTGCTTCCAATATACATTCCCGGTCTTTTTCTTACTGCTTCCAGTCCCTCTAATATTTGGATCTGGTCTGCTCCATATTCTGCATCAAATTCAGTACCTGTTGCACCCATTTAAAAACCTCCTAGTTTTCTTTTGTCACACTTCCGCTGCTTACACGGAAAATTTTATTTATAGAAAATCGATGATTCACAAACTCATCCAGCCCAGTACATGTAATCACGGTCTGTATATCATGAATACTGTCTAATAAATAGTTTTGCCTGTGCTTGTCCAGTTCAGACAATACATCGTCCAATAATAAAATCGGTGTATCTTTGATCACTTCTTTCACCAGTTCGATCTCAGACAGCTTTAACGACAGTGCTGCTGTCCTCTGCTGCCCCTGTGAGCCGAATTTGCGAATATCCAGATCACCTGATAAAAAGCACAAATCATCCCTGTGCGGACCGACAGAAGTGCTTTTCATCCGAATGTCTCTCTCCCGGTTTTTTTTCAAAGCCTGCTCCAGAGAAAGACTTCCAAGACTGCTCTCATAAGACAGTTCAATCCGCTCTCTCCCGCCTGTCAGCCTGTAATGTATGTCGGCAATGATCTGATTGACCTGCCTGATAAATTGTTTTCGGCTCTCGATCACTTTTGTCCCATACTCAGCAAGCTGCATATCCCAGATATCCAGCGTATCCATTAAGTGATCCTGATGATAAAGCTCTTTTAACAGAGAATTTCTCTGATTGATGATTCGATTATAATTTGATAAATTGCTCAGATATACTTTGTCGATCTGAGATAACTCCAGATCGATAAATCTTCTTCTGCCGGCAGGTCCGTCTTTGATAATATTGAGGTCCTCCGGAGAAAAAAAGACAAAATGTACAATTCCAAACAACTCACTTGCTTTTCGAATTGGAATTTTATTGATTGCGATTCCTTTTGGACTGTTCTTTTTGAGATGCATATCAATCTGGAATTCCATCCCCTTTTTCTCTACGATTGTCTCCAGATGTGATTCCTCTCTGCCGAACTGTATCAAATCTCTGTCTTTTGTCCCTCTGTGGGATTTTGTCGTACCCGACAAATACAATGCCTCAAGGATATTGGTCTTTCCCTGGGCATTGTCTCCATACAGGATATTTGTCTTTGAATCAAATGTCATATCCAGTAATTCATAATTCCTGTAATTTTTGAGCTTTAAAGATTTGATAACCATAATTTCTCCATCAATATGTAACTATTTTACACGTTTTTTCGTTATTTTTCAATTTTTATTTCCTGTCCGTCAAATGAAGCAGTATCTCCCGGATATAATTTTCTGCCTCTTCTTGTGTCAACCTCTCCGTTTACCGTGACCATTCCATCCTGAATAACTTCCTTGGCTTCGACTCCTGATTCTACCAGTCCTGCTGCCTTTAATGCCTGACCAAGCTTAATAAACTCATCTGTTTCTCTTAATTTAATTGTTTCCATATGCACTCTACTTTCTACGCAACTGCGTTAAAATTTACCGGAAGGATCAGATAAATATAGCTCTGATTCTCATCTTTGATGAAACACGGAGCTTTCGCGTTCATAAAATACAGATCCACTTCCTCATCGTCAATGACACGAAGAGCATCAATCAGGAATTTCGGGTTAAATCCAATGAGCAAGTCTTTTCCTTCTTTGGTAATAAAAATAGTTTCATCCATAGAACCGATCTGGGATTTGATCTTTAATTCCATCGTTCCGTCTTTGATATCGATAATGATCGGTTTTTTGTCTCCCTCTTTGATAAGCAGGGTGGCACGGTCAATACAGTCTAGAAGTTCTTTTTTATGGATTCTGACTTTTGTTTCATAGTCACTGGATAACATCTGATCGATTTTAAAATATTCTCCTTCGATCAAACGAGATACAACAACTGTTTTGTCAAATTCAAATACGATATGATTCTTTGTGAAAGAAATATCAACCAGTGCTTCCGCCTCTCCACCAATGATCTTGCTGATTTCCTGAAGCGTTTTTCCAGGGACAATGACCTTCTTCTGAGCGTAATTTTCTTTTAATTCTATCTTACGAATTGAGATTCTGTGACCATCTAGTGAGACAACTTTCAGTATGTTGCCTTCAATTTCAAACAATTCACCCGTCATCATCTTATTTGTATCATTATCTGCGATGGAGAAAATTGTCTGACGAATCACTTCTTTTAATGTGAATTCTGAGACAGTAATGTAATCTTCTTTCTCTATTACAGGAAGGTATGAAAAATCTTCTCCGGACTGTGCTGCAATATTGAATTTTGCTTTTTCACAGGTGATCAGAGTCTGATTGTCAGATGTTGTTTCGATTACAACATCACTGTCCGGAAGCTTTCTTACAATTTCCGAAAAAATCTTAGCATTTAATGCGATGATACCTCTTTCTAAAATATCACCTTCAATTCGGGTTTCAATTCCAAGTTCCATATCATTTGCTGTCAACTTAATAACATCTGTCGATGCGTCAACTAAAATACATTCTAAGATAGGCATTGTTGTTTTAGAAGGAACAGCTTTAGAAACAATACTGACTCCTTTTACAAGATTGGATTTCGTACATACGATTCTCATCTGTTGATAATCTCCTTTCGAATTTGTGAAATATGATTTGTGGTGGAAAACTTTCAGCAGTCGAATCTTATAAAGAGAAATATAAAAGTTTTCCGCCTTAGCCGCCGTAGGGGGTGTGGATATGTTGATAAATGCTTCAAAGCCTTATAAATCAAGGGGTTGTCCACTTTCATAAGTCTGTAGAAACAGTATGGAAAACAAGGGGACGGTGTTTGTATAACTTTTACTGCCTCCTTGAGAAATTATTTTATTAACACTATAATCCACAGCATTTCCACAGAATTATCCACACTTAAACGGAAAGAATCTGAGGGTCAAAAAACCCTCAGAAAATAAACGTTTAGATTCATAATAGTTCTGTATAAACTCCAAATTAAATGGGGTTCAGTTTCTTCTTAATGATGTTAACGGTATTGTTCAAAGCCTCATCCGTCTTTACATCATGTTCAATCTTCTTGACACCATGGCTGACGGAGGCATGATCTTTGCCGCCAAGAATCAGACCGATGGTCTTTAACGGGGTATCGGTCATTTTACGGCAGAGATACATAACAATCTGACGAGGCAGAACAATCTCAGCGTTTCGTTTTTTACCTTTTAACTCGGCAGCAGGTACATTAAAGTGGTCAGAAACGACCTCGATAATGAGCTCAGGTGTAATTTCCCGTGTATTATTCGGAGAAATCATATCTTTTAAGGCTTCTGCAGCCAGAGGAATATCGATCGGCTTGTTCTCCAGGTTGGCAAGCGCGATGAGTTTGTTCAAAGAGCCTTCCAGTTCACGGATGTTGGATGTAATATTATTGGCAATATACTGCATGACCTCATCCGGAATGTGGTATCTCTCCAGTCCGTCCAGTTCTTCTTTTTTCCGGAGAATGGCCATTCTGGTCTCATAGTCCGGAGAGGAGATGTCCGCGATCAGTCCCCATTCAAACCGGGTACGCAGACGTGCCTCCAGAGTCTCGATATCTTTTGGAGGTTTATCACTGGAGATGATGATCTGCTTTCCGGAAACATGAAGATGGTTGAATGTATGGAAAAATTCTTCCTGTGTACTTTCTTTTCCGATGATAAACTGGATATCGTCAATGAGCAGAACATCATTATTTCTGTATTTTTCACGGAATGTCGTCATCGCAAGTTCATTTCCGTTTTTACCTATTTTCAAAGCATCGATTAGTTCATTCGTAAAAGTCTCACTGGTTACATAGAGGACTTTTTTCGTCGGATCCTTTTCCAGAATAAAATGAGCAATGGAGTGCATCAGGTGGGTTTTTCCAAGTCCTACACCTCCGTAGAGGAAGAGAGGATTGTAAATCTCACCCGGAGAATCCGCAACAGCAAGGGATGCAGCATGAGCAAAATTGTTATTGCTTCCTACAACAAAAGTATCAAATGTGTATTTTGGATTCAGGTTGGCCTGTTCGAAAATCGCATTTGACTGCTGTTTTTTTACTGCCGTATCTTTTTTTTCCTGGATGACAACATGATCGTCAGTCACGAAAGAGACTTCATATTCGTATCCTGTGACTTCTGCAATACATACTTTAAAAGGAAGCAGGTATTTTTCTTCAATGTGCTCCAGGCTGGCACGTAATTTTACAAGAATATAGACGGTGTCATCGGTTACTTCGTAAACGGTAAGTGGTGCGATCCACGTATTGTACGAAATATTGGATGAGCAATATTCTAGTTTCATCTTATTCAAAATCTGCTCCCAGTTTTCTTCTACAATGTTCATCAATGGTAAACTCCTAATTAATATAAAATGAGAGATAAGCAGAGTATCTCAACTACATTCTACATCAAAATGAAAATAGAAGCAATGTAAAAATAACAGGAAACAATTTGATAGGTGGAAAACTTTGTTGATAATGTGGAAAACTTTTTAAACACTATCAACGCCGATAAAAAGGGAAACTTAAAGAGAAATAAAAATTTTTCTACAGGCTATCTACACAATATCCAGTGGTTTTCTACACTGTTTTGCTGGTTTATCCACAAATTTGGATAAAGTTATCCACAAAATGTGAATAACTGTGGATAAATCCTCTTACTGTGGGTAAGAAAAATGTAGATAATGTGGAAACTCGAAATTTGGTGAAAATCAGGGAAATTTGTAAATGAAACAAAAAAGTGAAAATCTCAGGAAATATAAGGCGTTTGAGAATATGGGAAAAGAAATGAGCGAAGAAACAGAAATGTAGATAATTCTGTGGAAAAGATTTGGATAACTAAAAAAATAAAAGGAACAGGTGTGAAAAAAAGCGGTAATAAAAAAATTTCTAAAAAAATATGTGAAAAACTATATTTTAGTATTTTCGCTGCTAATGCTTGACTTTATGGGCTTTTTTGCATATAATTAAGAGCAGTGTCTTTCTGTTTATCAGCAGTAGTACTATATAAACACTATATATAGTAGAGATACGAAAAAAAGAGGCAAATATTGTAAATACTTTATAATAAGTATATCAACCACAAGGAGGTGTATGTACCAATGAAAATGACATTTCAGCCAAAGAAAAGATCCAGAGCAAAAGTTCACGGATTCAGAGCAAGAATGAGCACACCAGGCGGAAGAAAAGTTTTAGCTGCCAGAAGAGCAAAAGGAAGAAAACAGTTATCAGCTTAGGCCGCATATATGTGGCCTTTTCTTCTATAAAAAAGTGCAGTATTTCCAGGGGAAAGAGCTGCTAAAAAGAGGTTATCGATGAAATTTTCCGAATCTTTAAAGAAAAATAAAGATTTTCAAGTCGTATATAAAAATGGGAAATCCTATGCCAACCGATATCTGGTACTGTATATCAGAGAAAATGGGATGGACAAAAATCGTTTGGGGATTTCAGTCAGTAAAAAAGTAGGAAACAGCGTTGTGAGACATCATCTTACAAGGCTTATTCGAGAGAGCTATCGACTTCAAGAAGAACATTTCCAATGTGGATTTGACTTAGTAGTGATTGCAAGAGCAGGCGCAAAAGAGAGAAGTTATCATGATATAGAAAGCGCGCTCATCCACCTGGGAAAACTTCATAATATATATGCATGATTTCAAAGGAAGTGACGCAGATGAAGAAGATTTTGATAGGGATGATACGGTTTTATCAGAAGTATTTATCCGGTTTGAAGACGACGTATCACTGTATTTATACGCCGACCTGCTCCCAGTATGGGATTGAGGCAATTGAAAAATACGGTGCAGTTAAGGGACTTGCCCTGACCGTCTGGAGGATTCTGCGGTGCAATCCATTTGCAAAAGGCGGATATGATCCGGTACCTTAAGGAGGATAAAAGATGGAATTTGGTTTAATCGCTGCGACAGCGGCAGACTGGCCGATTGTCGGACAGATTGCATGGGTGTTTGGTAAGCTCATGGATGCAATCTATAATTTTCTGAATTTATTTGGAATTCAGAATATCGGAATATGTATTATTCTGTTTACAATTATTATTTATACATTGATGATCCCGCTGACGATCAAACAGCAGAAATTTTCAAAAATGCAGTCTGTGATGATGCCGGAAATTCAAAAACTGCAGAAAAAATATGCAGGAAAAAGAGATCAGGCATCCATGCTCAAGATGCAGGAAGAGCAGCAGCTGATCTACGAAAAATACGGAAGTTCTCCGACAGGCGGATGTCTGCCGATGGTGATCCAGCTTCCGATTTTGTTCGCATTGTATCCTGTTATTCAGGAAGTACCGAGATATGTAAATGGTATTAAAGAGATTTATATGCCGGTTGTTAATCAGATCATGGCGACAGACGGATACCAGAAGATTCTGGAAAAGATCGGAAATGCAGCTCCGGTGTATATGCCTGCAAATGCATATGATTATACAGACCCGAATATTCTGGTGAGGGTGTTATATAAATTCCAGGACTCCACATGGAATACCCTGGTGGACAAGATGCCGTCTCTTGAGACAGTTGTAGATAAGACAACTGCAACGATGGGACATTTGAATACATTCCTTGGCATTAACATTGGTGAGCAGCCGCTGACAATGCTGATGGATGCTTTGAAGGATTTTTCAATTGTTGGAATCATTCTGGCAGTGATCATTCCGATCATGGCAGGTCTGACACAGTTTATCAGTGTAAAACTGATGCAACAGCAACAGACAACGACGATCGATCCGGACAATCCGATGGCAAGATCCATGAATTCTATGAACTATATTATGCCGTTGTTCTCTGTATTTATGGGATTTACACTGCCGGCAGGTCTTGGTCTGTACTGGGCGATCAGTGCGATCGTAAGATGTGTACAGCAGATGGCGATCAATAAATATCTGAGCAAGAAATCAGTAGAAGAGATGATCGAAGAGCAGCGCAAAAAAGCGGCGAAGAAACGTGAGAAAAAAGGTGCTCCGGCAAAAGAAATCAACCGGATGGCAACAAAGAGCACTCGAAATGTAACAGAACAGAAGACAAGTGTTTCCAGCAAAGAAAAAGAAGAAAAGATCCAGCAGGCAAAAGAGAATATCAAAAATGCCAAGCCGGGAAGTCTCGCATCAAAGGCAAATATGGTAAGCCGTTATAACAGTGGACAGAATGCCAAAGATAAAACGGAAGAGAGCGAGAAATAGAGAGTCGGGGAAAGGAAGGATTCACGATGGACGGTAGTATCAGAGTATCAGCAAAAACAGTGGATGATGCAATCACAGAGGCATTGATCCAGCTGGGAGTTACCAGTGACAGACTGGAATATGAAGTCATTGAAAAAGGCAGCTCAGGTTTTCTTGGAATCGGAATGAAGCAGGCAGTGATCGAAGCCCGCAGAAAACCGGAACCTGTGGCAGAAGTGAAAGAAGAGACAATACCGGTTGAAGAAGTAAAACCAAGTGTTGTAAAAGAGCAGGTATCAGAGCCTGTACAGGAAAAGCAGGAAGAAAAAGCAGAAGAGGAGCCGGCAAGAAAGAAAGCTACAGAGCTGGCAGAAGTTTCTGATGAAGCAATCAAAGCTGTGGAAGCTTTCCTGAATGACACCTTAAAAGCAATGGACATGGATGTGGAAATTGTTTCTGAAGTGGATTCTGAAGGTGCTCTCAGTGTTGAGATGAAGGGCAGCAATATGGGAATTCTGATCGGAAAAAGAGGGCAGACTCTGGATGCGCTTCAGTATCTTGCAAATCGTGTTGCCAATAAACATCAGGACGGATATGTGAGAGTTAAACTTGATACAGAAAACTACAGAGCAAGAAGAGAAGAGACGTTAAGACATCTTGCAAAGAACATTGCGTTCAAAGTGAAAAGAACGAGAAGAGCAGTTTCTCTGGAGCCAATGAATCCATATGAGAGAAGAATCATTCATGCTGCACTTCAGTCAGATCCGCATGTAACAACACACAGTGAGGGAGAAGAGCCTTACAGAAAAGTAGTTGTGACATTAAAAAGATAGTATAAAATGAAGCGAAAGAGGACGTTTTACGCTTCACGGAGGCTTTCGTGAAGCGTAACAACGTCCTTTTTTATCAGACAAATAGAATTTCCAAGAGGTGGAAGATGAAAAAGGATACGATTGCTGCCATTTCTACAGGTATGACCAATTCAGGAATTGGAATTGTTCGTATCAGCGGAGAGGAAGCATTTGCAATTATTGACAGAATTTATAAGGGAAAAGAACAGTTATCTCAGGCAGAGAGCCATACGATACACTATGGATTTATCAAAGATAGGGAAGAGACGATAGATGAAGTTCTGGTCAGTGTGATGAGAGCACCGAGAACTTTTACGGGAGAAGATACCGTGGAGATCAACTGCCATGGAGGAACATTTGTGGTGAGAAAGGTTCTGGAAACTGTGATCAAAAACGGGGCCAGACCGGCAGAACCGGGAGAATTTACCAAGCGCGCATTTTTGAATGGAAAGATGGATCTTTCCCAGGCAGAGGCGGTGATCGATGTAATCACATCTCAGAATGAGTATGCGCTGAAAAGCTCCATGAGTCAGCTCAAAGGAAGTGTAAAGCGAAAAATTGAAGAGATGCGCAAGGAGATCTTGTATCACACGGCATTTATTGAAACAGCGCTGGATGATCCGGAGCATATCAGTGTGGATGGATATGGAGAGACGCTGCAGACAGTGACAGAAGGGATTTTAAGAGAACTGGAGGATCTCATCCGGTCATCAGATGACGGCAGGATTTTAAAAGAGGGAATCCAGACCGTGATCGTCGGAAAACCGAATGCAGGAAAATCCTCTTTGTTGAATGTGCTTTCCGGAAGAGAGAGAGCCATTGTGACAGACATTGAAGGGACGACCAGAGACGTTTTGGAAGAACAGATCCATCTGCAGGGGCTTAGCCTGAATATCATTGATACGGCAGGAATCCGGGATACGGAAGATGTGATTGAAAAAATGGGTGTAGAAAAAGCAAAAGAGTATGCAAAGAGTGCTGATCTGGTTATCTATGTGGTGGATGCGTCACGGTCATTGGATGAAAACGACCAGAAAATCCTGAATCTGGTACTTGATAAAAAGGCGATTATCCTGTTAAATAAAACTGATCTGGAGACTGTCGTGTCGAAAGAGATGCTGGCAGAACAGCTTCTGGGACGAGAGATTCCGATGATCGAGATATCAGCAAAGGAAGAACTGGGAATCCAGGAGTTGGAAAAGACACTGGAAAAAATGTTTTTAAAGGGCAGTCTGTCCTTTAATGATGAAATATACATTACAAATATCAGACAGAAAGCAGCACTTCAGTCTGCGAGAGAAAGTCTGCATAAAGTGATTGAAAGTATTGAAAATGAGATGCCGGAGGATTTTTATTCCATCGATCTGATGGATGCATATGAATCACTCGGAAGTATTACAGGAGAAACGATAGGAGAAGATTTGGTCAATGAAATATTCAGCAAATTCTGTATGGGAAAATAAAGATGAATATGATGTGGTGATCGTAGGAGCAGGGCATGCCGGATGTGAAGCAGCGCTTGCGTGTGCGAGGATGGGATTTCAGACACTGATGTTTACAGTAAGTGTGGACAGTATTGCGCTGATGCCGTGTAATCCGAATATCGGGGGCAGTTCCAAAGGACACCTTGTCAAAGAAGTGGACGCGTTGGGCGGTGAGATGGGAAAGGTGATCGACCGGACTTTTATCCAGTCTAAGATGCTGAACAGTTCAAAAGGACCGGCTGTGCACTCTCTGCGTGCGCAGGCGGACAAGGCAAATTACAGTAAAACGATGCGAAAGGTGCTTGAGGATCAGGAGAATCTGGAAATCAAGCAGATGGAAGTGACAGAGATTCTTGCTGAGGATGGGGCTGACGGAAAAAAAATCATTACAGGAGTCAGAACTTATTCCGGTGCCACATATCGCTGCAGAGCGGTCGTATTGTGCACCGGAACCTATTTAAAGGCGAGATGTATTTACGGAGACGTCAGCATGCAGACCGGGCCAAACGGACTGCAGCCGGCAAATTATCTGACAGACAGTCTGAAAGAACTTGGAATCGAAATGTATCGGTTTAAGACAGGAACGCCGGCGCGTATTGACAAGAGAAGTATTGATTTCAGCAAAATGGAAGAGCAGAAAGGAGACGAGCGGATCGTACCGTTTTCCTTTACGACAGACCCTGAGGACATCCAGATCGATCAGGTTTCCTGCTGGCTGACTTATACGAATGAAAAGACCCATGAAATTATCAGAGAAAATCTGGACCGTTCTCCGTTGTTTTCAGGAATGATCGAGGGAACAGGACCGAGATATTGTCCGTCGATCGAGGACAAGGTGGTAAAATTTGCAGATAAGAACCGGCACCAGGTGTTTATTGAGCCGGAAGGACTGGACACCAACGAAATGTATGTGGGAGGGATGTCAAGCTCTCTTCCGGAAGATGTTCAGTATGCGATGTACCGCAGCGTGCCGGGGCTTGAACATGCGAAAATTGTAAGAAATGCGTATGCCATCGAATATGATTGTATTGATGCGAGACAGTTAAAGAGTACACTGGAGTTTAAAAATGTCGAAGGGCTGTTCAGCGGCGGGCAGTTTAACGGAAGCTCCGGGTATGAGGAGGCAGCAGCGCAGGGGCTTGTAGCGGGTATTAATGCGGCGAGAAAGCTGCAGGGCAAGGAAGGGATCATCATTGACCGTTCCGAGGGATATATCGGAGTTCTGATTGATGATCTGGTCACAAAAGAGAGTCATGAGCCGTATCGAATGATGACTTCCAGAGCAGAATACCGTCTGCTTTTAAGACAGGATAATGCAGATCTCAGACTGACAAAGATCGGATATGAAGTCGGGCTGATCGAGGAGGAGCGCTATCAGAACCTGCTGAAAAAAGAAGAGCAGATTCAAAAAGAGATCGAGCGTGTGGAAAGTGTGCATGTGGGAACGACCAAAGAAGTACAGGAGCTTCTGGAGTCCTGCGGAAGTACACCGCTTGTTTCAGGCGCGTCTCTGGCTGATCTGATCCGTCGTCCGGAGCTTAGCTATGAAATCCTTGCCTCAGTGGATAAAATGCGTCCAGAGCTTAAATACGACGTTGCAGAGCAGGTGAATATTAACATTAAGTATGAAGGTTATATCAAACGGCAGAAAAAGCAGGTAGAGCAGTTTAAAAAACTGGAGAAAAAGCGGATTCCTGCAGATATTAATTATGAAGAGGTACAGAGTCTGCGATTAGAGGCAAAGCAGAAATTGTCGCAGATCCGACCGGCATCCATCGGGCAGGCATCCCGGATATCCGGGGTATCTCCGGCAGATATTTCGGTTCTGCTGGTGTATCTGGAGAGCAGATGAGAGAACAGGAGAGTGTATGGAAAATAAATTTGAACAGCAATTAAGCCAGCTGGATATCCGGCTGACAGAACGCCAGAAAGAGCAGTTTCATCAGTATTATGAGCTTCTGGTGGAGTGGAATAAGGTGATGAACCTGACAGGGATCACCGAGTATGATGAAGTAAATGAGAAACATTTTGTGGACAGCCTTGCAATTGTAAAAACAGTGGATATGAATCAGGTAAATTCTGTGATTGACATCGGAACCGGCGCGGGATTTCCGGGACTGCCGTTAAAGATTGCCTTTCCTCATCTGAAAGTCGTATTGTTGGATTCTCTGAAAAAAAGAATTAATTTTTTAGATGCCGTAGTAGAAAAATTAGGGCTCGAAGATGTGGAAACGCTTCATGGAAGAGCAGAAGATTTTGCAAAGCAGACAGCATACAGAGAACAATTTGACCTGTGTGTGTCCCGTGCAGTGGCAAATCTGTCAACCTTGAGTGAATACTGCATCCCATATATACGAGTAGGCGGGATGTTCGTATCCTATAAATCAGGAACTGTTGAAGACGAATTGAAACAATCGGAAAAAGCAGTGTCTCTTCTTGGTGGAAAAATTGAGAAAACAGTAAAGTTTCAGCTGCCGGATACAGAGATTGGACGTTCTTTTGTGAAAATAAAAAAGATTTCTGAGACACGAAAAAAATACCCGAGAAAAGCAGGACTTCCAGCAAAAGAACCACTGTCATAAAATAAGAGAGAAATAAAAAAATTATTCTTTAAAAATCAAGAAGTAAACAAAAAGGATGTAAAGTATTTTAATTGTACAACAATTTAAAAGTTTACATCCTTTTTTTACGTTATTCACAGTTTATCCACCAAAAAAGAAGAGTTATCCACATTATTTTGTGGATAACTCTTCTCCGTTGTTGATATCAAATAAAATTTCAACCTGTTCTAAAAACGTTTCAGGGTCTTCCAGATGTGGAAAACGTTTGGTATGATCAATTTCTTGAATTTCAATAGAAGGCATATAATTTTGATATTGGTTTGCAATTAGTGCATATTCTGGATTTGCATTCCCTACAATAATAAACACGCTGTTGTTAATTCGATTTAAAGAATACATCACATTTGCATTTGTAAAGCGAGATTTGATGCTGGAATACAGATATTTTCCGGCAGTATTGTCTGTATGTGCAGCTTCAAAAAAGGTCTTTACTGTATTTGTATCAATTTTCTTGAAATCATAGTATCCATTTAAGTGTAAATCTTTTTCGATGGTTCGTTTATTAAAGCGTAAATTGTAAAGAAATGTTCCTACAACAGGCATGTTAATACAATGCTGTTTTAACTTTGTACGCTTTGTCGGTATTTTTGAAAGTTCAATCAAATCACCAGGATTAATTAAAAGAACTTTGTCAATAATTGAGTGATCATTAGCACATGCCATTAAGACAAAAGAACCGGATTCCCCCATTGCGATAATATCAGTTTTTTCACCAATGATATGTTTAATAAAATCAGTGATTAACTGGACATAAAGATAATTTGTATAGGTCAAATAGGGTTTGTCCGAGCGTCCACAGCCTAATAAATCAATTGTGTATACAGTATTTGTTTTAGATAATTGATCTACAATCTGGTTCCATTCATAGGAAGAACTGCAGACGTTTAGATCATGGATCAAGAGAAGAGGAGATCCACTTCCTGTTTTGTGGTAGCAAATGCGTCCAAAACGCCAGTCATAATATTCTGCATTTTTGTCAGACAGCATTTCATCTATTGTAGACATATAGTAAACGAAACGATTAACGATATGCATAGAAGCAACGGTTAATCCTGTCAGGATCGTACAAGTTTTCAAATTTTTCTTCCAGTTCAAAATGATACCCTCCTTTATAATTCCATTTATACTTTCTTATTATACTACAGGAGAGGTGTCAAATAAAGAAAATTTGAAAAATTCTGTGAGACAAACAGTAAACAGCCAATGTTTCACGTGAAACATTTTGGATTAATGAAAAATCTATCTGAAAAGTAGTTTTTATGATACACTGAGAAATAGTTTAAATTTAATAGAGGAGAGGAAAAGCTGAATTAGGTCTATGCGGGAAATGAAGAAGAAATTGTGCCGGAAACAAATATTTGGACAAACTTGGCACAAAAATAAATGGAACGGTAGATGTATGCTGAATCACAAAATGATTATAAGAATTATAGTCAAAAATGTTTCACGTGAAACATTTTAAAAAGTAGAGAGAAAGTATTGAATACGAAATATCTAGTGTAAACAGTAACATTTCATAAAAATCACAATGTTTCACGTGAAACATTGTATAGATAATAAAAGTAAAAGGTGATATAATAAGAACGTGTTCAATGAAAGGAGTACGAATATGGGAAGAATTATAGCGATTGCAAATCAAAAAGGTGGAGTAGGTAAAACTACAACAGCTATCAATTTATCAGCTTCACTTGCAAGTCTTGGACAAAAAGTTCTGGCACTTGATATGGATCCACAGGGAAATATGACAAGTGGACTGAGTGTAAATAAAGATGAAGTTGAAAATACAGTATATGATTTAATTATTGGGAATATTGGGATTGAAGAATGTATTTGCAAAGAAGTCTATGAAAACCTGGATGTACTTCCGTCTAATGTTAATTTGTCGGCAGCAGAAATTGAATTGATTGGTGTTGATAATAAAGAATACATTATTAAAAATGAAGTTGAAAAAGTGAAGGACAGATATGATTATATTATCATAGATTGTCCACCGGCATTGAGTATGCTAACGATCAATGCAATGACCACAGCAAATTCAGTACTTGTCCCGATTCAGTGTGAGTATTATGCATTGGAAGGATTAAGCCAGTTGATCCACACAATAGAGCTTGTTCAGGAGAGATTAAATCCAAAATTAGAAATAGAAGGCGTTGTGTTCACAATGTATGATGCCAGAACGAACCTCTCACTCCAGGTTGTAGAAAATGTAAAAGACAATTTAAATCAAAACATCTACAAAACGATTATTCCAAGAAATGTCCGGCTGGCAGAGGCGCCAAGTTATGGTATGCCAATAAATTTATATGACCCAAAATCTTCAGGAGCAGAAAGTTATTTGTTATTGGCTGAAGAAGTGATCAATAAAGGAGAAGAATAAAATGGCAGTGAAAAGAAATGGACTTGGAAAGGGGTTAGACAGTCTGATTCCAAACAAGACAGTGAAGACAACAGAAAAACAGGCTAATAAAACTCAAAAAGAAAAAGTAAAAGTGGAAAAATCCGGGGAGACTATAGTAAAGATTACTCAGGTAGAACCAAATAGTGAACAGCCGAGAAAAGATTTTGATGAAGATGCCCTTCTTGAGCTGGCAGATTCTATCAAACAGTTTGGCGTACTTCAGCCACTTTTGGTACAAAAGAAAAATGATTATTATGAAATCATTGCAGGAGAAAGAAGATGGAGAGCGGCAAAGCTTGCCGGATTAAAAGAAGTACCGGTACTGGTTCGTGAATATACGGAGCAGGAAGTTGTGGAGATTTCTTTGATTGAAAATATTCAGAGAGAAAATCTGAATCCAATTGAAGAAGCAATTGCATACAAGCGATTATTGAAAGAGTTTCATCTAAAACAGGATGAGATTGCAGAACGTGTATCGAAGAGCAGAACGGCAGTGACAAACTCAATGCGTCTTTTAAAACTTAACAGTAAGGTTCAGCAGATGGTGATTGATGATATGATCTCAACCGGACATGCCAGAGCGTTACTTGCATTGGAAGACGAAGAACAACAGTACACAATTGCAAATAAAATATTTGATGAGAAGCTCAGTGTGAGGGAGACTGAGAAGCTGATTAAAATATTGAAAAATCCCAAGAAGACTGCAAAAAAAGAAAAAATTGAGCATACATTTATCTATGAAAACCTGGAAGAAAAAATGAAGGGAATCATGGGGACAAAGGTAAATGTAAATCCAAAATCGAATGGTAAGGGGAAAATTGAAATCGAATATTATTCAGAGGAAGAATTGGAGCGAATATTCGACTTGATCATGTCCATTCAAAGCTAAGAGGTGTCCCGCAGATATAAGAAGGAGACATGAGAATGGCAACAGAAGTATTACTGTATCTGGTAATTGTTTTGTTGATCATGCAGGTGGTTTTCATTGGGATTGTGATCAATCTGCAAATGAAACATAAGCGTATGCAGGCAAAATATCAGATTTTTATGCGCGGAAAAGATGGTAAATCTCTGGAAAAAGGATTTCTGGAGCAGTTTAAAACAGTAGAAAAACTGGAACGCGCAGTAAAACAGAATACAAGAGATATTGATACAATTTACAAAAGAATGAAAACACATTATCAGAAAATAGGAATTGTACGTTATGATGCATTTCAGGAAATGGGAGGAAATCTCAGTTTTGTTCTGACGATGTTAGATGAAAATAATAATGGCTGGGTGTTTAATGCGATGCACAGCCGAGAAGGGTGTTATACCTATATAAAGGAAATTGTAAAAGGCGAAAGCTATATGGAACTCGGAGAAGAAGAAAGAGAGTCTTTGAAAAAAGCAATGAAGCAGTGATATACACTGTATGAGGAGGAAAATTATGTTAGATATCAAATTTGTAAGATCAAATCCGGAAGTTGTAAAACAGAATATTAAAAACAAATTTCAGGATTCTAAGTTACCACTGGTAGATGAGGTATTGGAACTGGATCAGAAAAATCGTGAAATTAAAGGTGAAGTAGAAGCACTTAGAGCTGAGAAAAACAAAACATCAAAACAGATTGGTGCAATGATGGCTCAGGGCAAAAAAGAAGAGGCAGAAGAGCTGAAAAGAAAAGTAACAGAGAGTGCAGATAAGATGGAAGCACTTTCTGCAGAAGAAAAAGAAGTAGAAGAAAAAATTAAAAAAATCATGATGACAATTCCAAATATCATTGATCCATCTGTTCCGATTGGAAAAGATGACAGTGAAAATGTGGAACTGGAGCGCTTTGGTGAGCCGGTTGTTCCTGATTTTGAAGTTCCATATCACACAGAAATTATGGAAAGATTCAATGGAATCGATCTGGATAGTGCAAGAAAAGTGGCAGGAAACGGATTTTATTATCTGATGGGAGATATTGCGAGATTGCATTCTGCAGTTATTTCCTATGCAAGAGATTTCATGATCAACAGAGGATTTACTTACTGTATTCCTCCGTTTATGATCCGCAGCAATGTTGTGACAGGTGTTATGAGCTTTGCAGAAATGGATGCAATGATGTATAAGATTGAAGGAGAAGATCTCTATCTAATCGGAACAAGTGAGCACTCTATGATCGGTAAATTTATCGATACACTTCTTCCGGAAGAGCAGCTGCCACAGACACTGACAAGTTATTCTCCATGCTTCAGAAAAGAAAAAGGGGCACACGGAATTGAGGAACGTGGTGTATATCGTATTCACCAGTTCGAAAAACAGGAAATGATCGTTGTATGTAAACCGGAAGAGAGCATGGACTGGTATGAAAAATTGTGGAAGAACACAGTGGATTTATTCCGTTCTATGGATATTCCGGTTCGCACACTGGAATGCTGTTCCGGAGATCTTGCGGATCTGAAAGTGAAGTCTGTGGATGTGGAGGCATGGTCTCCAAGACAGCAGAAATACTTTGAAGTAGGAAGCTGCTCAAATCTGGGAGATGCACAGGCCAGAAGACTTGGTATCCGTGTAAAAGGTGCAGACGGAAAATATTTTGCACATACACTGAATAATACAGTTGTTGCACCACCAAGAATGCTGATCGCGTTCCTGGAGAACAATCTGCAGGCAGATGGATCTGTGAAGATTCCGGAAGCGTTACGTCCATATATGGGTGGAAATGCAGTGATCGAACCGAAAAAATAAGGAGTAATATGCATCAGTATTTGAAAGCAATTGGGTTTGGTCCCATCAAGAAAAAAGCAGAGCTAAAAGAAATATTGGAGCAGACAAGAGAAACCTTTACCCATCAGATGACCGTTTCCTATAATGAAGAAGCAGACTACTGTGAATTTCAAAAGGAATACGGTCAGGATGTGGGGATTACATTGTGTGGAGAACTGGATGATCATGACCAGTTTGATATGGAATACTATTTCCCGTATTTTCAGGGAAGTGGTGTTACAACATATGCAGATGTTTCCATTGAAAAACGAATCGAGCGCGAACAGTACGTAGGAATCTGTGAAGATGCAAAAGTGGGGATCAGTCTGATTTTTACAATGCAAAATGGCGTAGAATATATGAAAGAGCGTCAGCTGGGTATGATGACAGGAGCTCCAAACGGTGTCACTTTTTCCGGTCTTGCTCTGTCCGGGAGAATCCTGCTGCCTGTAAGAAAAAGCGAGACACAGATGCGTTTCGCAAGAGAGGAAGCAAAAACACGAAAGAAACTTTTGAGTGCTGCCCGTAATGGAGATCAGGGAGCAATTGAAACGTTGACTCTGGAAGATATGGATATCTACTCAAAAGTTTCTCGTAGATTGGCTACAGAGGATGTATATTCCATTGTGGACAGTTACTTTATGCCTTATGGTGTGGAATGTGATCTGTATTCAATTATGGGAGAGATTCTGGCGATCAGAGAGCGGGAGAATACATTGACCGGAGAACGGCTTTATCAGATGAAACTAGATGTCAATGAACTGGAGTTCGATGTTTGTGTTCCGAAGAAAGAGGTTCTGGGAGAGCCAGAGATTGGAAGACGATTTAAAGGAGAGATCTGGCTGCAGGGATATGTGAATTTTTAAATATTCAAAATCGTATGTGATTTTTTGCGTTGCTTGTATTGCGGTGATAGGTGTAGTTGTTTTTGTAAGAAGAAAAGAGAAATAGAAAAATAAAACGAGGACAGTGGCTGAATAAAGAAAGCTGCTGTCCTCGTTTTGAAAACGTTCCCTGCAGGAATCGAACCTGCACTTGATCCTTAGGAGGGATCCGTAATATCCATTTTACTAAGGGAACACACTTATTAATATACCATTTTTGTCTTACTTTCTCAAGCAATTTTTTATTTTCTTCTATCTTTTCGAAATTTTAGTTACTGAGAACAGGAATGTTGTTGTACCTGTTTATCTGGGAACACTTCATTTCCCGAATCATTGAATACTCATTTCATAAAGTCACACATCAAACAGCAATTGTTATGGTTGTGCTTTTGGTGATTATGCTAGCGATCGGTGTGTCAATCAGTGTAGCGGTAGGATTGTCATCCGCGCTGGCTATGTTGTGTATGCTCGATGCAAATATTTCATTTGCGACATCTGCGCAGAGATTGTTTGCCGGAGCCAATTCATTTTCACTGATTGCAATTCCGTTTTTTATTCTTGCAGGAAATATTATGAATAACGGTGGAATTGCAGAGCGAATTGTTAATGTTGCCAAGGTTGTTGCCGGACGTATGCCGGGGGCACTGGCGCAGTCTAATGTAGTAGCAAACATGTTATTTGGTGCAATTTCAGGTTCCGGTGCAGCAGCGGCTGCTGCAATGGGTGGTACGATCGGACCGATGGAAAAAAAGGAAGGATATGATCCGGTTTACAGTGCCGGTGTAAATATTGCTTCTGCACCGACGGGAATGCTGATTCCACCGTCCAATCTGATGATTGTTTATTCGACAATTGCAAGAAGTGTATCAGTTGCTGCCTTGTTTACGGGAGGATATGTGCCGGGAATTCTGTGGGGATTACTCGTGATGTTCCTTGCAGGGGTTAAAGCAAAGAAATGTGGATATGTTGCAGAACGACGAATTCCTGCAAAAATGACGGGTATTATTACGTTTATGATTGGATTATCCTCTATTATGTCATGGGTTATGGCATTTACAGGTTTGCCGGATCTGATCGCAAATGGAATGCTTTCTATTACAGAAAACAGATATGTGATTTTGATTTTAATGAATATTATTTTGTTGATCGTAGGAACCTTTATGGATCCGACTCCGGCTGTTTTGATTTTTACACCGATTTTCCTGCCAATTTGTCAGACGTTCGGGATGCATCCGGTACAGTTTGGTATTATGGTCACGCTGAACCTTTGTATTGGAACAATTACGCCTCCGGTTGGCTCTATCTTGTTTACAGGAGCGAAGGTCGGAAATGTAAAAATTGAGCAGGTGTTTAAAGAATTACTGCCCTATTTTGGTGTGATTTTGATCGTACTGTTGCTGACCACATGTATTCCTGCGATTTCTATGACATTACCAACTGCTGCAGGACTTATTCAGTAGGGAGAGAGGCGTTATGGAAAAATTATTATGCCCGTCGCTTTTGAATCTTTCGATGGATTATCTGAAAGATGAGATTATGAGACTTGATGTGAGTGGAGCGGATATTTTACATATAGATGTAATGGATGGCCATTATGTGCCTAATTTCGGGATGAGTTTTCAGGATATTGAAACAATACGTAAAAACACTTCTTTGAAGCTGGATGTTCATATGATGATGTATAATCCCGGACGTTATATAGAACGATATGCAGAGTTCGGAGCAGATATTATTTATATCCATCCGGATTCTGAAACAATTCCAACAGAGACACTCTGCAGAATCCGTAAACTTGGAAAGGCTCCTGGGATCGTGATCAATCCCGGAATTTCACTTGACAGTATTCAGGAATTGTTGTCGTTAGTAGATTACGTGCTGGTCATGACCGTAAATCCCGGATTTGCGGGAAGAGACTATCTTCATTTTGTAGAACCTAAAATTGAGCAACTTTTGAAATTGCGTCAGCGGTATAAATTCCATATTGTGATCGACGGCGGTGTGACCTAGGAGATTCTGGAGCGTCTCTGGAAAAAAGGGGTAGAAGGCTTTGTACTGGGCAAACAGATTTTATTTGAAAAAAATGAAGATTATCGTACAATCATCCAAAAAGTAAGAAATATTTAACCTAAATTATTCACGGAACAGTATCTGAAGCGATAACTGTGCCATGAATCTAAAAATTGATCCATGCAGCCATAACATCACTCAATTAACCCGTCAAAAGGGTATAAAATCCCTGTGGCAGAGTTCAGAGTGCAATTGTTAAGCTATCAAGGTTCGTTAATAGTTGCTATTCCAGCTGTACATTCAGCTTACCGATATTTGAAAGTGTCTCATAGAATTCATTCTTATAAGGGCAGCTACTGCACAGCTTGAATGTGATATATCTTGCTGAACGAATTATTTTTGCAGCAATCTTCAGCAGTTTTAAACGGACGGTATCTATGCGTTGTTTTCGCATGTTTGCTGATAACGCCAATCGTCTAAACCAATTAAATATGTTATACGCAAGAGCGTGTACCTGAAGTCTGTTGGCATTTACGATTCTAGCATGGCTACTTACAGAAGCGAAATCAAAACCAGATTTGCTTTCTTTGATGAAGTTTTCCATCCGTCCTCTTTTGCAGTAAAATTTTATGAGATACTCTGGTGAGGAATCCATGTTTGTGACAACAAATGTATACATGTAAACCATCTGGTTTTCCGGCTTTTCAACCTTGCAAACCACACGCCTTTCATAAGGCCATGGACCTGCTTTGTACATGAATTCACCATAAACTACCGCATAATCAACTTTGTTATTCCTGGTGATTTCATCAAGCTCATCCACAAGATGGGATGCTTTTTCACGGAGAATACCATTCTCCTTCAGCCGGATGACATAGCTTGTGCCATTTTCCTCGCACTGCTTGTAAAGGTCAGGCGTAGCAAAACCGCTGTCACCCCGAAGCAGAATTTGGATTGTTGAATAATCATTCAGATATTCATCAAGTATCAGTTGCAGGAAGTCAACCACTCCAGTGCAGGAATACTGTGTTCCATCACGAAGTTGGATTTTTATCAGATCCCCAGTCATTCCATCATAACAGACAAGTGGATGGTATCCATTGCTCCGATAATGAAAGTTAAAGGCTCTGCCTTCCTGTTTACCGTATGCATCAAGAAGAGTGGAATCCAGATCCAGAATAACAGCTTGTGGCATCTGAATACTGTAAACTCTTTTTCGAAGTATTCTGCCAATCGTAAGGAATTGGTTTAAAGTATCTTCATCCATACGGTTAAAGAATCTTGATACCGTAGGTTGTGATGCTAAAGCATCTTTATTTAGTACTGCTTTAAATACTGGGTCATTTGTAAGTTCATCTGAAGCATCATCTTCAAAATAACCTGCAATAATCATATAGATTATCTGAAGGAGATTCTCCTTGTCAGTGTGATATCTAAATGATGCAGAATCATTAGTCTTAAATGAGCGACTGAAAAGTTTATCAATGTCAAGTTTACTTACGAATTCTTTGATAAGAAGCAGGCCTGCATCGGAGGATAAATCTCCTCCATCAAAATTTATTTTAATCTGTCTATTGCTTTCTAGTGATAAGGTGTTTACAATACTCATGAAGGGCTCCTTTGTTTGTATTATTAATGGCTTTGAACACCTTAATTTTACCACAAACGGATGCTCTTTTTTTATTCACTTGATAAGTGAAAAGCAATATTCAATTAAAATACAGTAACTATGTGGCTTTCAGCCACTTTCACGGCTACGCCGTGAATAATCCAGGTTTAAATGATTGAATCAAAATCCTGTTGGAAGTGGAGTAATAATTCCATTTGGAACAGGATTTTTTGAGTAGATTTTTCCAGTCAATATGATGTAGAATATGGGAGAGAATTATTTGCTGTTAAAAGGAGTATTGCGGTGAAAGATAATTCAGATTCACAATTTTTTTATAAAATTTTAAATGGAATAAATTCGAACATTCGTATCATAGATGTTGAGGCAAATAAGAGTGTATATATGAATGAGTGTTGTAAAAAGACATTTCAGGTTGAGCATCCGGAAGGTAAGCTTTGTTGGGAAGTGATGCAAAAAGGGATGAAACAAAGGTGTTGAAACCCAAAAGCAGCTTGGCGTATTAAAAGAGATGTGTTGTGATGTCATTCAAGGATACTTTTTGAATAAGCCATTATCGGAAGAAGAATTTGAAAAACAGTATTTTAGAAAGAACAGGCGGCAATAAATATGGAAAAAGCAAGAAATGATGAATTGTACAGAGCTTTGAAGGAGAAGGATTATCCTGATGACTTTTGCAGAGAAATTGCATATAATCAAATCAGGACAGATTACACGGCAACTCGTATGCTGGGGTATCTTTACAGAACATCAAATCCGAGAGCGGAAGATGTGGTGGATGAGATGCTGGCAATTTTCAGTGATCGAGATGCTGTCATGCAGAAAAAGGAGCTGGAACATGCTCAGGCAACAATCAATCAGATTTACAGGGACGGATTATAAGGAGAGGAGAACATGAGTATGAACAATCATGAATTATTGCAGGAAATTTATTATCAGAACAAATCGTTAAACAGAACAGCACAGAGAATTTCCCTGATCGGATTACTGGGGATCATCGGAAGAATTGCAAAAGATTGTGCAGAAAGAGAAGACGAGACAGGAAAAAAAGTGGTGAAAATTTTATTTGCGCTGATTCTGGTAAGTCAGATACTTTTAGGAATTGATGCAATTAGTGATGTGATTGAAAGAAGAAAATAGAATAAGGGATAATCAGAATGAGCAGAATAAGAATTGTAAAAAAGAACGATGAATATACTTCAGAATATCAGGTGGGGGATCTGTTTGAGATTACAGGCACCTGGTATGGAGGCGTCCATATTATGGGAAAATCAGGTGCGCCTGTTTCTCTGGATAAAGAGGAATATGTAGAATTGGATACAGAGCCTGAGTTAAAGCAAGAAGAGGTGATTCCGAGAGACATCCGAGTGGGAGATATTGTACAGCATTTTAAGAGAGAATGGGTGTCAGGGGAAACTTCAGAATATTTATATAAAGTGCTTGCATTTGCGCAGCATACAGAGACAGGAGAAAAACTGGTGATTTATCAGGGGTTGTATTCTCCGTTTAAAATCTGTGCAAGACCATATGGAATGTTTATGAGTGAAGTGGATCATGAAAAATATCCGGATATTAAGCAACAGTACAGGTTTGAAAAAATAAAGGAATAAAATGGAGATGAAGATGTTTCACGTGAAACATCTTCGTTTTTATTACCAGTATGTTTGATTACATTTATGAAAAAAGTGCCATTCGTGTCTGGTGAAAAGAAAATAAAAAAATATTTAAAATCGCTCTTGACTTGGAGTTAACTCCAGGTGATATAGTATCATCAATCCTCACAAAGGAGGAAAACAGTAGGAATTGATAAGAAAAAGAGGAGTGGATATTAATGTATATTGAAACAATCAACAGCCCTGAAGATGTAAAAAAACTGACGATCGAGGAGCTTCCGGCACTGGCAGAAGAGATGCGCCATGCACTTTTGACCCGGGCAAGCCGGCATGGCGGACATTTCGGACCAAATTTCGGAATGGTGGAAGCGACCATTGCCATGCATTATGTATTTGAATCTCCAAAAGATAAAATTGTATATGACGTTTCCCATCAGAGTTATCCGCACAAAATGCTAACAGGAAGAAAAGATGCATATCTTTATGAAGAGCATTACGATGATGTATCCGGTTATACAAATCCACATGAGAGTGAGCATGATTTCTTTACGATCGGTCATACATCTACTTCTGTCAGTCTTGCCTGCGGACTTGCAAAAGCAAGAGATCTGAAGGGGGAAGACGGAAATGTGATCGCAGTGATCGGAGACGGTTCTTTAAGCGGCGGAGAAGCACTGGAGGGAATTGACTACGCCGCAGAATTGGGTGGAAATCTAATTATTGTAGTGAATGACAATGATATGTCCATCGCAGAGAATCATGGAGGATTGTATCAGAATCTGAAGCTGCTGAGGGAAACAAACGGAACAGCTCCGTGTAACCTGTTCAAAGCGATGGGGCTTGATTATATTTATGTAAACCAGGGAAACGATACAAAAGCGCTGGTGGAGGCATTTCAGAAAGTAAAAAACAGTAGTCAGCCGGTTGTGGTTCATATCAATACGCTGAAAGGAAAAGGATATGAGCCGGCAGAGCAAAATAAAGAACAGTGGCATTTCAGCGGCCCGTTTGATCTTGAGACGGGAAAACCTCTTTATACTTCAAATACGGAGGACTACGCCGGTATTACGAGAGATTATCTTTTGAAAAAGATGAAAGAAGATTCCCGTGTGGTTGCCATTACATCCGGAACGCCTGCAGTTATGGGATTTACAGAAGATAAGCGAAAAGAAGCCGGACGCCAGTTTATTGATGTGGGAATTGCAGAAGAGACAGCGGTTGCTCTGGCATCCGGTATTGCGGCAAACGGAGGAAAGCCTGTTTACGGCGTGTACAGTACTTTTGTACAGCGGACATTTGACCAGATCGCACAGGATCTGTGTATCAACAACAGTCCGGCAACAATTGTGACATTCTGGGGTTCTGTTTATGGAATGAATGATGTCACACATCTGGGATTTCAGGATATTCCGATGATGGCAAATATTCCGAACCTTGTTTATCTGGCACCGACGACAAAAGAAGAATATCTTGCCATGCTTGATTGGAGTGTGGAGCAGAATTCTTATCCAGTTGCAATAAAAGTGCCGGGCGGTGAGATGATTTCGGATGGGAAAGCAGTGACGAAGGATTTCAGCAAATTGAATACTTATGAAGTAATACAGAAAGGAAGCAAGGTTGCAGTGATCGGACTCGGTGTATTCTATTCACTGGGAGAGAAAGCAGCAGAACTGATCGCGGAGAAAACAGGTGTGCAGCCGACACTGGTGAATCCATATTACATCACAGGTCTGGATGAAGCACTTCTTGATGATCTGAAGAAAGATCATGAAATCGTAGTGACCCTGGAGGATGGAATTTTAGACGGAGGTTTTGGTGAAAAGATTGCCCGTTATTACGGTGTTTCTGATATGAAAGTGTTAAACTTTGGATTGAAGAAAGAGCTCCTTGACCGATATGACGTGCAGGAAGTATTGGAGAAAAATCATCTGAATGCAGAGCAGATTGCAGGAGATGTAGAAGCAATCTTAAAATAATAGAAGGCCGGCGGAGTAATCTGTCGGTATTTTTGTGCCCAAACAGTTGATTTTATAAAAACATCAGTGTATGGTAGAGTAGTAAGAAAGCTCAAACGAATGAGAAAGAGGAAAAGACATGAAATTAAATGAATTACAAATAGGAAGTACTGCCACCATTCTTTCGGTTGGGGGAGAGGGCGCTCTGCGCCAACATTTTCTGGATATGGGATTGATACAAGGCACAGAAGTGACGGTTGTACAATATGCACCGATGGGAGATCCAATTGAGCTGCGGCTTCATGGCTACGAGCTGACGATTCGCCTGAAAGATGCAAAAAACATTGAAATCAGTAAAGAACACAAACCAAAGAATATCAGAAAAAAAGTAGAAAAACAGGAGAAACTGCATCCGGGATACGGGGAAGGCGGAAAGTTTCATAACCGGAAAGAGGAGACTCCGCTGCCTGAAGGGGAGACACTGACGTTTGCTCTTGTGGGAAATCAGAATTGTGGAAAGACGACATTGTTTAACCAGTTGACCGGTTCCAAACAGCATGTGGGTAACTTTCCGGGAGTTACAGTAGACAGAAAAGATGGAGTGATCAAAGGCCATAATAATACACTGATCACAGATCTACCGGGGATTTATTCGATGTCTCCTTACAGCAGTGAGGAAATCGTGACGAGAGAGTTTGTCATTCGTGAGAAACCGAAAGGGATCATCAATATTGTGGATGCAACAAATATTGAGCGAAATCTGTATCTTACCATGCAGCTGTTAGAGCTTGGTTTTCCGATGGTTGTTGCATTGAATATGATGGATGAACTGCGTGAAAACGGAGGTTCCGTTCTGGTTAATGAAATGGAGGAGGCCCTGGGAGTGCCGGTCATTCCGATTTCTGCGGCAAAGGCAGAAGGAATTGAGGAGTTGATCCAGCATGCCATCCATGTAGCAAAATATCAGGAAAAACCACTGGAAACAGATTTCTGCCGAAAAGAGGAAGGGGTTCACAGAGGAATTCATGCAGTAATGCATCTGATCGAGGATCATGCTGAAAAAGCAGAGATACCGGTTCGGTTTGCGGCAAGCAAGATCATGGAAGGTGATGAAAAAATATTAGAGCAGCTGAATCTGACAGAAAATGAGAAAAACCTTCTGGAGGATATTTCCCGACAGACGGAGGAGGAAACCGGACTGGACCGTGCAGCCGCAATTGCACAGATGAGGTTTGCTTACATTGAAGATGTCTGCAGTGAGTCAGTGATCAAGCCGAAAGAGAGCAGAGAACATCTCAGAAGTCGGAAAATCGATCGGTTCCTGACTGGAAAATATACCGGAATTCCTGCATTTGTTGGAATTATGGCAGTTGTATTTTGGCTTACTTTCAATGTAATCGGAGCATTTTTGCAGGGGCTTCTGGAGTCTGGAATCACGGCACTAACGGATGTCGTGGACCATGCAATGACAGCAGCGCATGTAAACAGTGTGGTACATTCGCTGGTGATTGATGGAATTTTCAGTGGAGTCGGCGGTGTTTTAAGTTTTCTGCCGATCATTGTGACACTGTTTTTCTTTCTGTCGCTTCTGGAAGACAGTGGATATATGGCAAGAGTAGCTTTTATCATGGATAAACTTCTCCGAAAACTGGGACTCTCCGGACGAAGCATTGTTCCGATGCTGGTCGGATTCGGATGTACAGTTCCTGGTGTGATGGCAAGCCGGACGCTGCCGTCTGAGAGAGACCGAAAGATGACAATTCTTCTGACTCCGTTCATGAGCTGTACGGCGAAGCTGCCGATTTACGCATTTTTCACTGCGGCATTTTTCCCGAAGAGGGGAGCGCTTGTGATGATTGGACTTTATGTATTTGGAATTGTGATGGGAATTTTAATGGCACTGATCTTTAAGAAAACGGCATTCAAAGGGGAAGCGGTTCCGTTTGTGATGGAGTTGCCGAACTATCGTCTGCCAGGAGCTAAAAATGTAGGGCACCTTTTGTGGGACAAAGCAAAAGACTTTTTACAGAGAGCGTTTACGGTTATTTTCATTGCAACGATCGTAATCTGGTTCTTGCAGAACTTTGATATGGGATTGAACATGGTTTCTGATTCCCAGAACAGTATTCTGGCACTGGTGGCGGGTGTGCTTGCACCAATCTTCCTGCCGGTAGGATTTGGAGACTGGAGAATTGTGACAGCATTGATTTCTGGATTTATGGCAAAAGAGAGCGTTGTGTCATCCCTGACTGTTTTGTTCGGAAGCAGCGCAGCACTTCAGGGCACACTTACAGTTGCCGGGGCAGCAGCACTTCTCGTGTTCTGCCTACTTTATACGCCATGTGTTGCAGCAATCGCATCTGTGAAACGGGAGCTGGGCGGAAAATGGGCAGCAGCAATGGTATTCGGACAGTGCCTGATCGCATGGGTTGTTGCATTCGTTGTTTATCAGATTGCCGGGCTGCTGTAGCAGTTGACTGCATATAAAAAGAACCGGAAGGAATTCCAGTGTATGGAAATTCTTTCCGGTTTTTTCTATATTACAATCCAAATAAATGCTCGATCAGAATTTTCAGACCGATGAGGATCAGTATGACACCACCGGTGATCTCAGCATATTTTCCAAGTTTTCCACCGATTTTATTTCCCAGGAAAACCGCGATGCAGCTGATGATAAATGTGGTGATGCCGATGAGACAGACGGCGGGAATGATGTCTACGTTTAGGAATGCAAAACTGATACCTATTGCGAGAGCATCAATGCTGGTTGCAACTGCAAGCAGCAGAATATCCTTTGCCGGAATAGAATTCACATCAGTATCACATTCGGCTTCCGCTTCTTTTGATTCCCGAATCATATTGACCCCGATAAAACCAAGTAGGAAAAATGCAATCCAGTGATCTACAGCTGTGATAAAGGACTCAAAATAGGTTCCTACCCACCAGCCGATCAGCGGCATCATTGCCTGGAAAAATCCAAAGGCGAGTCCCAGTTTCAAGGCATAAGTTTTGACTTGTTTTTTCAGACAGATTCCTTTTGCAAAGGATACGGCACATGCATCCATGGAAAGGCCGATTCCGATTAGAAATACAGAAAATAAGCTCATTTTTTCTCCTCCTTCATAAAAAACGAGACTTATCCACGCAAAAATATCACGTGAATAAGTCTCGTTATTGAACGCTGTACCAGATGGAAAACCATCAATATGTTGACACAGCGACTCTGTACAGAGCTAACTACTCCCTTATTGCAGTTTTATTATCATAACAGAGAGGGGGAGTGATTGTCAAGAAAGAAAAAATATAAAAAATTAGCACTCACCTCTTGTTATTACAGCGTAGCTTTTGTCTTAGTTCATAGAGTGCCGTAAAGTGCTTATTTACAGGCTTTTTACGGGTTTTATGAATTTATCACATTTCATCAAAAATCGTCAATATACAAAAATTTGGTGTCAAAATTGGTGTCAAATAACCTTGATTTGAGATTTTGATGAGTAACACATCAGTAAAAAAATTGAATATTTTATAGACTATGGAACGCCTAAAATGACGTTCCTTTTCTATTTCCAGCCGTTCTTATTGGACGGCTATTTTATTACCAAAAATGAAAGGAGCATTAGATTTATGAAAAAGACATGGAAACGATTGTGTATGGGCTTCTTAGCTCTTGCAACTGTCGTTACTGCTTTACCGACTACACCCGTTCATGCAGAAAGCAAGCAATACTGGACGGAAAGTGCGGAGCGTGTCGGTATCATTGAAAAAGTAATGAATGACGGTTCTATCGGTTCGACATTCAATGAGGGCTATATGAAAGTCGAGGGCGAAACTGCCTATTGTATTGACATCAATACAGATTTTAAGAACGGCTACAAGACCAGAGCTGACGCAAGCTCACGCATGAGTGCCGACCAGATTTCAGATGTGGCGTTATCCTTAGGGTATGTCAAACAGTATGGCGAAACTCACAAGGAATTGAACTACAAGCAAGTCTATCTGTTGGAACAATGTGTGGTCTGGCAGAGATTAAGCGTACATCTTGGCTGGCAATGTGATAACGTGCGAGCTTCTTATGATGAAATACCAAAGGCTACGCAGGACGAAGTTTTCGCTGGTGCAAGAGCCTTTGTCAAAGAAAATAAAGGACGCTATGAATGTGGCGGTTATATCTACTCTGGCGAGGGGCAGGAATTAGGGCAATTCTGGGCGAAACTGAATGTCGGAAATGCGAAACTGCAAAAGACTTCCAGTAATACCAGCATTACAGACGGTAACGGGAATTACTCTATTGCAGGTGCAACCTATGGTGTCTTTTCTGATAAGGACTGCACGAAACAGCTTGCCACCCTTACGACTGATGAAAACGGAAATACAGATGTTGCAGAGGTAACGGCTGGCACAGTCTATATCAAGGAATTATCCGCACCAGCAGGATATAAAGTGGATAAAACTGTATATTCCTTAAAGGTTGAAGCTGGAAAGACAGCAACCTTGAAAGTATCAGATACACCAAAAGTAATAGACACTTTGATTGAGCTTTTCAAGATTGATATGGAAACACAGAAAGACAATCCGCAAGGGGACGCTTCTTTAGCAGGTGCGGAATTTACATGGAAGTATTATGCTGGCTTCTATAACAAAAACAACCTCCCTGCCGAAGTTACTCGTACATGGGTTACAAAGACAATCGCTGAAACAGACAGCGACGGAACAACCCACTACATCACAAAATTAGCGGACGCTTACAAGGTATCTGGCGACAACTTCTATATGCAGGGCGGTAAGGCGGTTCTTCCACTTGGGACACTAACCATTGAGGAAACAAAAGCTCCAAACGGCTACTTGTTGGACGGTGCATATATGCAGGCTGGCGATAAGTCCGAACAGATTAAGGGCTTATATGTAACACAGATTACCGAGGACGGAGACCTTGCCGTATTATCTGGAAGTAACCAGTTTTCCGTATCAGACAAGGTTATCCGTGGCGGTGTCAAAATTCAGAAACGAGATTTAGAAACGGGCGATACAAAGCCACAAGGAAGTGCCACTCTGAAAGATACTGTCTTTGACATCATTTCCTTAAATGATAATTCTGTTTTAGTTGAGGGCAAGCTATATAAGAAAAATGAAGTCGTAAAAACTATTCGTACAGATATTGAGGGTATCGCTTCTACTTCTTCTGACCTCTTACCTTATGGAAAATTCCGTATTGTTGAGAGTGAAGCTCCCGACGGTTACTTAACTGACGGTGCAAAACCGATTGATTTTACAATCACAGAAAATGGAAAAATCGTGGACTTAACAGAAAAAGCCCATTCTATTTATAATCAGATTAAGCGTGGAGATATTGAGGGCGTAAAAATCGGTGCAGGCACACATAAGCGTCTTGCTGATGTTCCCTTTAGGATCACAAGCAAGACAACGGGCGAAAATCATGTAGTGGTAACTGATGATAACGGGCAATTCTCCACTTCTGCCGACTGGGCTTCTCATAAGCACAATACAAACGCAGGCAAGACCAGTGAGGACGGTGTGTGGTTTGGGACTTCTGAACCAGACGACAGCAAGGGGGCATTACCTTATGATACCTATATCATTGAAGAATTACGCTCTGATAGTAACAAAGGCTTTGAACTTATCCCACCTTTTGAAATCGTGGTATCAAGAAATAACCTTGTGATTGATTTAGGAACGCTGACTGATGAATACGAAAAAGAAATCTCTATTCATACCACAGCGACCAGCAAAGACGGCGAAAAGACTATCCTTGCAGGAAAGGAGGTTACAATCGTTGATACTGTCAAATTAGACGGACTTACAAAAGGCACAAAATATCAGCTCAAAGGCTGGCAGATGTTAAAGGAAGAAAACGCCGAGCTTATCATTGACGGGAAACGTGTGGAAAATGATTATACCTTTGTCGCTGATGATGAAGAAATGAAAGTGGAAATTTCCTATACATTCAATGCGTCTGCTTTAGGTGGCAAAAACCTTGTTACCTTTGAAGAATTGTATGATTTAAGCAATCCAGACGAACCCGTAAAAGTTGCGGAACATAAAGACATTGAGGACGACGGGCAAACGGTACTTATCACAGAGCGTATCGTCAAAATTCATACGACTGCTACGGATAAGGACGGCAATAAAGAACTTGAAGCAGGAAAAGACGTTACAATCATTGATACCGTAACCTTAGAGGGCTTAGAAGTCGGTACACAGTACAAACTTGTGGGCTGGCAGATGTTGAAAGAAGAAAATGCAGAGCTTCTTATCAATGGAAAGCGTGTGGAAAGTGATTATATGTTTACCGCTGACAGCGAAACTATGAAAGTGGAAGTTGCCTTTACCTTTGACGCTACTTCCCTTGACGGCAAACAGCTTGTAACTTTTGAAGAATTATATGATTTGAGCAATCCAGACGAGCCGAAGAAAGTTACCGAGCATAAGGATATTGAGGATAAGGGACAGACGATTACTTTTAAGGAAAAGCCAGAAGAACCAGAGAAACCCGAAACACCACCGACACCGGAAAAGCCTAACAGACCTAGCGACAGTCCCAAAACGGGCGACAGTACAAATGTAATGGCATTTATCGTGATGTTGCTTGCGTCTGCTGGTGGACTGGCTGGAACATATCTTTACAAACGCCGTAAAATGAAGAAATCATAAGGCGGTAACGGTATGAGGAAAGAAAAATCACGCTCTCCGCCGAAGCTGTCAAACGGCAGATTTTTGCTTATTCTGGCTTGTCTGCCTACAACCTGCAAGAACACGGATAGTCAAGGGTGCGTAAGCATTGATTTTACCCTTTACTATCTGGGGGATTGCTGGTACTTCCCAAACCGCCAGAATAAGAAATCACAATTAAAAAACTTATCAAATATAGAAAGAAACGAGGTAAAACAATATGGAAATGAAATATGTCGTGCCAGATATGGCACAGTCTTTTGGAACTCTTGAATTTGCAGGCGAAAGCGAGCCAGTCTTTGAAAGAGATAAAAATAATCGCAGGGTCTTAGCCAGACGAAGCTATAACCTTTATTCCGACGTACAGAAAGGCGAAAATGTTGTGGTAGAAATTCCCGTGCAGGCTGGCGAAAAGAAGTTCAAGTATGAGCAGAAAGTAAAACTTGTCAATCCGAAGTTATACGGCAGAGGTTACGCAATCGGGGATGTGGGACATACCGATTATGTATTAGTTGCTGATGATATTGTAGCAGTTGAAGAAAAGTAAAGGAGTGAAGAATTTATGAGATTATCAAACGGGTTTGTTATTGACAAAGAGAAAACATTTGGAGAATTAAAGTTTACAGCGGTGCGTGATGTGTTCTTACAGAATGAGGACGGGACACCGAGTACCCAGCTTAAAAAGCGTATCTATGATTTGAAGTGCAGTCTGCATGGTGGAATTATCCCCGTGTCTGTACCGCCAGAAGTACCGTTAAGGGAATTTCCGTACAATGCAGTCGTGGAGCTTGTCAATCCAGTAGCCGATACGGTATCAAGAAAGACCTATACGGGTGCAGATGTGGACTGGTATGTAAAGGCAGAGGATATTGTGTTGAAGAATAAAGGCAACCAGAACGCAGGCAATCCACAGAATAATAACACACAGGGACAACCGAAAAAATAGTAATTGATATACCTTTCAAAAAAAAGTGTTGTTCAATTAAAATATACTGTTGACATTCATTGTACTGTGTAGTACGATATACCTATCAAGAAAACAGTGAGGTGAACAACATGAACTTAGACAAATGGAAATCTCAAATAGTGCGAGGTACATTGGAATATTGTATTTTGCTAATGCTGGATAAAAAAGTATATTATGGGTATGAGATTTTACAAGAATTGAGCAAATATCCTATAATTACTTCTACGGAAAGTACAGTATATCCATTGTTAAGAAGATTACAAAAGGAAAACTACTTGCAATCAACTTGGCAAGAGTCCACAGAGGGCTTGCCACCTCGTAAGTATTATTCATTAACACCAGACGGGAAAAATTATCTGGACGCTATGAATACTGAATGGGAAAATTTATTAAATGCTATGTCTGATTTGAAAGGAAAATAAAATTATGAATACTACGTTTGAAAAATACTTAGATACTATTGATAAATGTTTGAAACCACTTCCAACTTCTGAACGTGTTGATATTGTAAAGGAAATAAAAGGCTCTATTTTAGAAATGGAAAGCGAAAACCTCTCAACAGAACAAATTTTAACTAGATTAGGAAAGCCAAAAGACCTTGCAAAAGCCTATCTTGGAGATTTACTTGCAAAGGAAAACGGTTTTAGCTGGAAAAGATTTTTAACAGTTTGTGCTTTTTATAGCTTAGTAGGTTTTTCTGGATTGTTTGTAATACCAGTTTTAGTTATTGTTGCACCTACTTTTATTCTGTGTGGTGTTGCTTCTGCTGTATTAGGGATTATAAAATTAGTAGATTATTTATTACATTTGAATATTCCTTATGTAGATTATATTGGTTTTCAATTTGGAAATACAGCTTTAAGCCCTATCCCAGTATTTATCTTATCACTAATCACGGGGATAATCTTGTTCTTATTAGGACGAGGTGCATGGAAGTTATTGATTACCTATTGCAAAGGTATTAGTAAAACTAAAAACAATTTATCAATTTAATATGTATGTGTATTTAAGCAGTTAGTCTTAGGATTGACTGCTTTTTCACACCCAGAAAGGAGTGATTGATTTATGCGTAAGATTTGGAACAAAGGACACCGTATCAGAGCCAGCGACAAGCACCTTGTCTACCACTTTTCCATAGGGACGCTTCTGTTTGTGTTCGTGGCGGTTCTCCTGCTACTCAATATCAAACAGCTCATGCGTACCGATTGGGAGCATTTCAGCTTGTTAGAAAACGGCTTGACGCTTTCCCCTTACAACTTCATAACCATACTGATAGCGACTGGTGTTTGTGCATTGGTCGCTTTTCTGTATTACCGCTTCTGTTACGACAGTTTTAAGAAGCTCCTGCACCGTCAAAAGCTGGCAAGAATGGTACTGGAAAATAAGTGGTATGAAGCCGATACTGTACAAGACAGCGTTTTTTTTACTGACCTGCAAAGCAGATCAAGGGAAAAAATCGTCTGGTTTCCGAAGATTTACTATCAAATGGAAAAAGGACTGCTTCATATCCGTTGTGAGATTACGCTGGGAAAATATCAAGACCAGCTTTTACGGTTAGAGGATAAATTGGAAAGTGGCTTGTATTGCGAGCTAACCGACAAGACCCTGCATGACGGCTATATCGAATATACCCTGCTTTATGATATGATAGCGAACCGCATTACTATTGATGAAGTACGGGCAGAAAACGGCTGTCTTAGATTGATGAAAAATCTTGTCTGGGAATATGACGCACTCCCTCACGCTCTGATTGCTGGTGGGACGGGTGGCGGTAAAACCTATTTTCTGCTGACGCTCATTGAAGCCTTACTGCATACAAACGCTGTCCTTTATATCTTAGACCCGAAGAACGGTGACCTTGCAGACTTAGGAACAGTCATGGGAAATGTGTATCATACCAAAGAAGAAATGATTGATTGTGTCAATGCCTTTTATAAGGGCATGGTACAACGAAGCGAGGAAATGAAGCGACACCCGAACTATAAGACGGGCGAAAACTACGCCTATCTGGGACTGCCACCCTGCTTTCTTATCTTTGATGAATATGTGGCGTTTTTTGAAATGCTGGGGACAAAAGAAAGCGTGAGCTTACTTAGCCAGCTAAAGAAAATCGTTATGTTAGGGCGACAAGCAGGTTATTTCCTTATCGTTGCCTGCCAGCGTCCAGATGCAAAGTATTTCTCGGACGGTATCAGAGATAACTTCAATTTCCGTGTGGGGCTTGGGCGTATCAGCGAATTAGGCTACGGTATGCTGTTCGGTTCAGATGTGAAAAAGCAGTTTTTCCAGAAGCGTATCAAGGGGCGTGGCTATTGTGATGTGGGAACAAGCGTCATAAGTGAATTTTACACGCCTTTAGTCCCGAAAGGACATGATTTTTTGCAGACTATCGGCTCTCTTGCACAAGCAAGGCAGGACGGGACGGCGACGTGCGAAGCGAAAGGCGACGGCACGGACTAGCCGTTGCTGGTGTGGCGTAAGCCACGCCAGCAGGTAAAACCCCTCGGTATCTAACAGAGGGGTACGTTTGCAAATAGACAATAGACAAAAAGCATAGGAAACATAAGGCTTCTGACATGGTTTCCTAACAAAAATTGGCTGTGAAGTCGCCTTAAAAAACTTCACACTTTATAGATTGGGGGTATGGTTCTGAATGAAGAACAATGGATAAAAGAATTACGGGAGAAGCGGGTTGCTTACGGTATCTCACAAGGCAGGCTGGCGGTGGCTTCTGGTATCACAAGAGAATATCTCAATAAGATAGAAAGCGGAAAAATGAAGCCGTCAAAGGAGCTTCTGGAAACTCTGCATAAAGAACTGGCAAGGTTCAATCCAGAAGCACCGCTTACCATGCTGTTTGATTATGTGAAAATTCGTTTTCCCACGCTGGATATACAGCACATTATCAAAGATATATTAAAACTGAATATCAATTATATGCTCCATGAAGATTACGGACATTACAGCTATACGGAGCATTATTCTCTTGGGGACATCTTTATCTATACGTCGGCTGACGAAGAAAAAGGTGTCCTTTTAGAGTTAAAAGGGCGTGGTTGCCGACAGTTTGAAAGTTACCTGCTGGCACAGCAAAGAAGCTGGTATGACTTTCTCATGGACGCACTCGTAGACGGTGGCGTGATGAAGCGTATCGACCTTGCTATCAACGACCATACGGGCATTTTGGATATACCAGAGCTTGCGGAGAAATGCAGGAAACGGGAATATATCGGAAAGTCCAGAAGTTATAAGTTTTACCAGTCGGGCGAGCTTATCAAGCACAGAGAGGACGACAGAGAATATATGGGACGTACCCTTTATCTTGGTTCTCTGAAATCAGATGTGTATTTCTGTATCTATGAAAAGGACTATGAGCAGTACGTCAAGTTAGGGACACCGCTTGAAGAAGCCGACATTATCAATCGTTTTGAGATACGGCTTAGAAATGAACGTGCCTATTATGCAGTACGAGATTTGCTGACATATTATGACGCAGAGCAGACTGCCTTTTCTATCATCAACCAGTATGTGAGGTTTGTTGATGAAGAACCAGACAAGCGAAAAAATGACTGGAAACTCAATGACCGCTGGGCTTGGTTTATCGGCGATAACAGACAGGGCTTGAAGCTGACGACAAAGCCAGAGCCTTACACCTTAGACCGTACATTGCGGTGGGTACAACGGCAGGTAGCACCGACCTTGAAAATGCTGAAAAAGATTGATAAAGGAAACGGTACAGACTACATGGAAACAATCGAACAGCAGGCAAAGCTCACAGAAAAGCATGAAATGATAATCAAACAGCAGACGACCACTGCAAAAGATTTGGTGGAAAGTTAGGAGTGATAAAAAATGTGGGTATTATTAAAAGACTTCCTGCTGGTATCTATGGGAATGGGTATCGGCGTAGTCTTGATGTGTATTTTGAATGTCGGCAAAGAAGCTGACTATGAAATGAAACAATTAAAAGAAAGCGAGGACAATTAAATGAATTTCGGACAAAATTTGTATCAATGGTTTTTATCAAATGCACAGAGCTTGGTGCTTATGTCGATCGTGGTTATCGGTATCTACTTAGGTTTCAAGCGTGAGTTTTCCAAACTTATCGGCTTCTTGGTAGTTGCCTTAATTGCTGTCGGCTTGGTATTCAATGCTGGCGGTGTGAAAGATGTACTGTTAGAGCTGTTCAATAAGATTATCGGTGCATAAAATATTGAAATTATCTTTAATTGCAGAGCAAAAAATGATATGATAACATAAAATCTTTCATAAAAGCAAAATACATTCTTTCGTGCTTTTTAAGATTTTTACTGTATCATTTTATTTAAAATTACTGTGAAAGGACGATTACTATGTTATCTACAATTTATGCTTTGCTATGTATTATAGTTCCTTGTTCCTTATACCAGCTTATCATTTGCAAGCGTCAAAACAAAAAACAAGAAAACAAAGCAATTCATTTTGCATGGGTATATATTTTTCTGTTATATATCTACTTGACGTTCTCTGTTGCAGGTATAGGTAGTATTTGGGATATTGGACATTATGATACGATTATAAGATTAGAGGAAATCAATTTATTACCGTTTCAGTCTGAGGGGATAATGACTTATGTTTTAAATATTATAATGTTTTTACCTCTGGGCTTTTTAATTCCTTTAATTTGGAAACGATACAGAAATCCTTTGAAAATTTTTATGATAGGCTTCGGTTTTTCATTATCCATTGAACTTTGCCAGTTATTCAATCGGAGAAATACAGATATTGATGATTTAATGATGAATACGCTAGGGGCAGTTATTGGATATTTTATTTGGAAATTGACAAAAAGGTTATTTAAAAATATTAACCATAAATCTATTTCTCTTTCTAAACTAGAACCTATTGTATATTTAACTCTTGCAGTTTTAGGAGAATTTCTATTATTCAACTGGAGAATTTTTCTCTAGTGCTAACAAAAAATATTTACACAAAAAGCAGTTAGTCTTAGGATTGACTGCTTTTTTCGTACCTAAATTTCAGATTGGAGTGATGAAATGAACGATATTTTTAAGGATATGCAGGTAAAAGTCGGCTGTGAGTATATTTCCGACCTGCCCTCTTACAAGCGTAAGGTGTGGCAGGAAATGAAACGGCTGAACCCTGCCGATTATGAAGAAAGACAGTTAGAAGATTTTTCTAAATATGTGTTTGGTATGTCGTACCAGACCTTACAAGATGTGATGAAACAACAGAAAGGACGTGAGGAACAATGCAGGAAACAAGGGTGCTGGTGGAAACGAAAGGAACAACTGGCGAAGAAACAATATCATACTGGTTTGAACTGCCGATAGATGTTGCCGAGTTTGAAGAAAAGTTAGGTATCGGTGCAGAAAGTGGGGATTACCGTATTATCGAAAAGGTGTTGCCTTATGCTGATGAAGTCCACGAACATACAAGCGTGTACCAGCTCAACGAATTAGATTTTATGTACCGCCAGCTTTCAAGCGATATGCAAGAAGAATATGTATCACTACTTACGGTGTTTGAGAATTTAGAAGCACTTTATATTTGCAGGAACGTGATTACGGTTTATCCCGACTGCAAAAGCATGATAGATGTTGCAAGGCAAAAGCTGATGAACGACCCGACGTTCAAACATCTGTCCGACGACTGTCAAGAATACTACTTTGACTTTGAAGCCTATGCTTCTCACTTGCAGGAACACGGGAAATTTTTAGTAACAGAACACGGTATCTTTGAACTGCCAGAGTAGGAAATGAGGTGGTGCTTATGATTGATGATATGGCGGTTTATATTGCTAATCTTGGCAAATACAATGAGGGCTATTTAGTCGGTGCTTGGTTCACGTTTCCTATTGACGAGGAAGATGTGAAAGAAAAAATCGGCTTGAATGAACAGTATGAGGAATACGCTATCCATGATACCGACAACTTTCCCATTGCGATTGGCGAGTATGTTTCCATTGAAGAACTCAATGAGATGTATGAAATGATAGAGGAACTTCCCGACTATATTGTAGAATGTCTGGACGAATTTATCAGCCACTATGGGACGCTGGAAGAAGTCGTGGAACATAAGGACGATATTTACTATTATCCCGACTGTGAAACCATGACAGATGTTGCCTACTACTACATAGACGAATTGCAGGCACTTGGGGACATTCCACCCAGCTTACAGAATTACATTGACTATGAAGCCTACGGGCGAGATTTGGATATGGGCGGTTGCTTTATTGAAACAAGCCGAGGTATGTGCGAGATACCATATTAACGCTGGAAGATCAGCGACAAGCATTGTTGCTACTGACAGCGTATTTCTCTTTTAAGGGACAGTCTGAAAATGGCTGTCCTTTTCTATTTTGAAAGGAGCTGAAAGAACTTGAAAAAGATTAAATCTTATACGGGTATCTGGAACGTGGAAAAAGTCTTGTATGCAATCAATGACTTTAACCTACCCTTTCCCGTTACCTTTACACAGATTACATGGTTTGTGATTATGGAATTTATCATCATTCTGTTTGGGGATATTCCCCCACTTTCCATGATTGAGGGAGCATTTCTCAAATACTTCGGTATTCCCGTTGCTCTCACATGGTTTATGTCGCAGAAAACCTTTGACGGAAAGAAGCCGTACAGCTTTTTGAAATCACAGATAACCTATGCCCTGCGACCGAAAATCACTTATGCAGGAAAAGCCGTAAAACTGCATAAGCAGACCTTGAATGAAACAATCACGGCAGTAAGGAGTGTGAACTATGTTCCCGATAAAATATATTGACAACAACCTTGTCTGGAACAAGGACAATGAGGTGTTCGCTTACTATGAGCTGATACCGTACAACTATTCTTTTCTATCCGCAGAGCAGAAATTTATCGTGCATGACAGCTTTCGCCAGCTTATCGCACAGTCCCGTGAGGGTAAAATTCATGCGTTGCAGATTGCCACAGAAAGCTCAATCCGAAGTATGCAGGAGCAGTCAAAAAAGCTGGTAACTGGAAAATTAAAGGAAGTTGCCTATCAGAAGATAGACGAACAGACCGAAGCGTTAGTATCTATGATTGGGGATAATCAAGTGGACTACCGCTTTTTTCTTGGCTTTAAGCTCATGGTTACGGAAGAACAGCTCAATCTGAAGAACATCAAAAAATCAGCGTGGCTGACGTTCACGGAATTTCTCCATAAAGTGAACCACACGCTGATGAACGACTTTGTTTCCATGCCGAATGATGAAATCAACCGTTGCATGAAAATGGAAAAGTTACTGGAAAATAAAATCTCCCGTCGCTTTAAGGTGCGTCGCTTGGAAATCAATGATTTTGGGTATCTCATGGAACATCTTTACGGCAGGGACGGTATTGCCTATGAAGATTATGAGTACCAGCTACCAAAGAAGAAATTGAACAAAGAAACGCTGATAAAATACTACGACCTTATCCGTCCGACAAGGTGTGTGATTGAGGAAAGCCAGCGGTATTTAAGATTGGAACATGAGGACAAGGAAAGTTATGTGTCCTATTTTACCGTCAATGCGATTGTAGGCGAGCTTGATTTTCCGTCAAGTGAAATCTTCTATTTCCAGCAACAGCAATTCACATTCCCCGTTGATACTTCTATGAATGTAGAAATCGTGGAAAATCGAAAAGCATTAACAACCGTCCGCAACAAGAAAAAGGAATTGAAAGATTTGGACAATCACGCCTATCAAGCAGGAAGTGAAACCAGCTCAAATGTGGTGGACGCATTAGACAGCGTGGACGAGCTGGAAACGGACTTAGACCAGAGTAAAGAAAGTATGTATAAGTTAAGCTACGTGATACGGGTGTCTGCACCCGATCTTGACGAGCTGAAACGCCGTTGTGATGAAGTCAAGGACTTTTACGACGACCTCAATGTAAAGCTGGTGCGTCCTGCTGGGGATATGCTGGGGCTTCATTCTGAATTTTTACCAGCCAGCAAGCGATATATCAATGACTATGTGCAGTATGTAAAATCAGACTTCTTGGCAGGGCTTGGCTTTGGAGCGACCCAGCAGTTAGGGGAAACTACGGGTATCTATATGGGCTATTCCGTTGATACGGGAAGAAATGTGTACCTGCAACCGTCTTTAGCTTCGCAGGGCGTAAAAGGTACAGTTACCAACGCTTTAGCGTCTGCTTTTGTCGGTTCGCTTGGCGGTGGAAAGTCGTTCTGCAACAATCTTCTGGTGTATTATTCGGTGTTGTTTGGCGGTCAAGCAGTCATTTTAGACCCCAAAGCCGAGCGTGGCAACTGGAAAGAAACACTTCCAGAAATCGCCCATGAAATCAATATCGTAAATCTTACCAGCGATAAAGACAATGCAGGACTTCTTGACCCATTCGTGATTATGAAGAATGTAAAGGACGCTGAAAGTCTGGCAATCGACATCTTAACATTCCTTACGGGTATTTCCTCTAGGGACGGCGAAAAATTCCCCGTGTTACGAAAAGCGGTTCGTTCCATTACCCAGAGCGACAGTCGGGGCTTGCTCCATGTAATAGACGAGCTACGCCGTGAAGATACGCCCATATCAAGAAATATCGCAGACCATATCGACAGCTTCACGGACTACGACTTTGCACATCTGCTGTTTTCAGACGGTACGGTGGAAAATGCAATCAGCCTTGATAACCAGCTCAATATCATTCAAGTAGCCGACCTTGTACTGCCAGATAAGGACACGACCTTTGAAGAATACACGACTATTGAATTATTGTCGGTATCTATGCTGATTGTGATTAGTACCTTTGCCCTTGATTTTATCCATTCGGACAGAAGTATTTTTAAGATTGTCGATTTGGACGAAGCGTGGGCGTTCTTAAATGTGGCACAAGGAGAAACGCTCTCTAACAAGCTGGTGCGTGCTGGACGAGCTATGCAGGCAGGCGTTTATTTCGTTACACAATCTTCTGGGGACGTGGCAAAGGAAAGTCTGAAAAACAATATCGGCTTAAAATTCGCTTTCCGTTCTACTGACATCAACGAGATAAAACAGACCTTAGAATTTTTCGGTATCGACAAGGACGATGAAAACAACCAGAAACGGCTTCGTGATTTGGAGAACGGACAATGCTTATTGCAGGACTTATACGGGCGTGTCGGTGTGGTACAGATACACCCAGTTTTTGAAGAACTGCTACACGCCTTTGATACCAGACCGCCCGTACAGAGAAATGAGGTGGAGTGATGAAAGAAAGGATAAAAGGTGCGTTCACAAAAAGGAAGATACTTCACTTTCTCAAAATGGCTCTGTTCGTGGTGGCACTCTCCCTTATCCTGCTTTCACTTTTGGGGACGGTGGCTCATGCAACGGGACTTGTAGACGATACCATAAACGCAGAAAATCTTTACTCAAAATATCCCCTTTCCAACTACCAGCTTGATTTTTATGTGGATAATAGCTGGTCATGGTTGCCGTGGAACTGGCTGGACGGCATTGGAAAATCGGTACAGTACGGGCTTTACTGCATTACCAACTTTGTCTGGACGATAAGCCTTTATTTAAGCAATGCCACGGGCTATGTGGTGCAGGAAGCCTATAAACTTGATTTTATTAACGATATGGCAGACAGTATCGGAAAGAGCATACAGACCCTTGCAGGTGTAACCGAGAACGGCTTTTCTTCTACGGGCTTCTATGTTGGTTTCCTGCTTCTCATTATCTTAGTGGTGGGAATGTATGTTGCTTATACGGGACTGATTAAACGGGAAACCAGCAAGGCACTTCACGCTGTTATCAACTTTGTGGTGGTGTTCGTGCTGTCCGCTTCGTTTATTGCCTACGCTCCCGACTACATCAAGAAGATAAATGAATTTTCATCAGACATCAGTACCGCTTCTTTGGACTTGGGAACAAAAATCATGCTCCCCAACTCCGACAGCGAGGGCAAGGACAGCGTGGACTTGATACGGGACAGCCTATTTTCTATTCAAGTGGAACAGCCGTGGCTACTTCTGCAATTCGGTAACAGCAACACAGAAGAAATCGGGGCAGACCGTGTCGAAGCTCTTGTATCGGCAAGTCCAGAGGACGAGGACGGGAAAACCAGAGAGGAAGTCGTGAAAACAGAAATCGAGGACAACGACAACAACAATCTGACAATACCGCAGGTAGTGAACCGTTTAGGTATGGTGTTCTTCCTACTGTTCTTCAATTTAGGGATAACGATATTTGTATTCTTGCTTACGGGCATGATGTTGTTTAGCCAGATACTTTTTATTATCTTTGCAATGTTTTTACCTATCAGCTTTCTACTTTCCATGATACCGAGCTATGAAAGCATGGCAAAACAGGCAATCGTGAGGGTGTTTAATACCATTATGACACGGGCAGGAATAACGCTCATTGTAACGGTGGCGTTCAGCATTTCCAGTATGTTTTATAACATTTCCACGGACTATCCGTTCTTCATGGTGGCGTTCTTGCAGATAGTATGTTTTGCTGGTATCTATATGAAGCTGGGCGATTTAATGAATATGTTCTCTTTGAACGCTAATGATAGTCAAAGCATGGGACGAAGAATTTTCCGCAGACCGTATCTGTTTATGCGACATAGAGCTAGGCGTATGGAACACCGTATTGCAAGGGCGGTAAGTGCTGGCGGTATTTCGGGCGGTGTCGCTGGTGCGGTGGCTGGAAGTGCCGTTGCTGGCAAGAGGGCTGAAAGAAAAAATACAGCTTCTAAAGAAAATCGGGGCAATATCACTTCCAGCATGGGACAGCGTGCAGGCTCAAAGGTGGGTGCTGTCTTAGATACGAAAAATAAAGTGAAAGACAAGGCAAACGCTGTCAAAGAAAACATCAAGGATATGCCGACACAGACCGCTTATGCGGTGTATTCCGCAAAGGAAAAGGCAAAGTCCAGCGTGTCTGACTTTAAGCGTGGCATGGTGCAGGAACAGCAGTCCAGACAGACGGGACGATTGGAAAAGCAGGAGCAACGCAGACAGAATATCGCTGACAAGCGTATGGAACTTCAAAAGGCACAAGAAGCAAGGCAGGCACAGCGAAAGGCTGACGGATCAGCGACAACGGGAGCTACCCGTCCCCATGAGCGACCAGCCACAGCTTCAACCATTCCAAAGCCGAGTGCGGAAAAAATGCAGGAAGTGAAACGCCCTGCCACAGCGACCACTTCAAAAGCAAGTGAGCCAGTCAAGACAAATGTTATCAAAGAGCGTCCGCTATCTTCTGGTGCTTCTAATAAGAAAGCGACCCAGCCTGCACAGCCAGTACATAGGCAGAATGTAGAAAAAGTAGTATTGCAGGAAACACGCCAGAATGACACCAAAGACCGCAGGATAAAGGTTCAGCAAACACAAACCGTCCAGAAGAACCAACAGACCATAGAGAAAACTCGTAACCTTGTAACGAAGAAAGGACAGAAGAAAAAATGAAACTGAAACATATCGCTCTTATCGGCAGTCTGTTTCCTATCCTCTTTTCTCTGGTGCTTTTCTTTGGGGTGCTGATTAGTGCGGACAGCGACGATGAGAACAGCAACTTTTCTTCTGGCATTACGGGTATGAACTTATCCGCAGAAGTCTTGAAACATCAGCCTATGGTGGAAAAGTACGCCAGAGAAAACGGTATCTCCGAGTATGTCAATGTGCTACTTGCTATCATTCAAGTAGAAAGTGGCGGTACGGCAGAAGATGTTATGCAGAGTTCGGAAAGTCTGGGTTTACCGCCCAACTCTTTAGATACGGAAAGCTCAATCAAGCAGGGGTGTAAGTATTTTGCGTCCCTGCTTTCTTCCTGCAAAAATCAAGGTATCGACGACTTGAATGTAGCAATACAGTCTTATAACTATGGCGGTGGCTATGTGGGTTATGTAGCTGGAAAAGGAAAGAAACACACTTTTAATCTTGCAGAGAGCTTCGCCCGTGAAAAGTCGGGTGGAAAGAAAGTAACCTATACTAACCCGATAGCCGTTGCGAAGAACGGGGGCTGGCGATATGGTTACGGAAATATGTTCTACGTCGAATTACTCAATCAATATCTGACCGTGGCACATTTTGATAATGCGACGGCACAAGCGATTATGAATGAAGCGTTGAAATATCAAGGCTGGAAGTATGTATATGGTGGCAGTAACCCGAACACTTCCTTTGATTGTAGCGGACTTGTGCAATGGTGCTATGGAAAAGCTGGTATCTCTTTACCGAGAACGGCACAAGCACAGTATGACGCTACCCAACATCTCCCACTCTCGCAGGCAAAGGCTGGGGACTTGGTGTTTTTCCATTCTACCTATAACGCTGGTTCGTATGTAACCCACGTCGGCATTTATGTAGGAAATAACCAGATGTACCATGCAGGCGACCCGATAGGATATGCAGACCTAAGTAGTAGTTACTGGCAACAGCACTTAATCGGTGCAGGACGAGTAAAACAATAGAAAGGACTTGAAAAATATGTTTAAGAAGAATAAGAAACAGACAGAAACTATCAAAGAACCAAAAGAAAAAAAGGTGCGTACTGTCAAGGTAGGCACACATAAGAAAACCGTGATTGCGTTGTGGGTGGTGCTTGTCGCAAGCGTGAGCTTTGGGGTGTATAAGAATTTTACGGCTATCGACCAGCACACCACCCATGAAAAAGAAATCATTGAACTTCGCTTGCAGGACACCAACGGGATAGAAAATTTCGTGAAGAATTTTGCGAAGTCCTATTACACATGGAATAACAGCAAAGAAGCGATTGAAGCAAGGACGCAGGCAATCAACGGTTATCTGACAAAGGAATTGCAGGGCTTGAATGTGGATACCATTAGAACCGATATACCAACCAGCTCCACGGTTACAGATGTGATTGTATGGAGTATCGAACAGTCGGGAACGGACACTTTTTCTGCTACCTACGAAGTAGATCAGCAGATAAAAGAGGGAGAACAGACAAGCAATGTGAAAGCAACCTATACTGTAAAAGTCTATGTGGACGCAGACGGGGATATGGTAATCGTTCAAAACCCTACCCTTGCACCAGCAGTTGAAAAATCAGACTATGAGCCTAAGACACCAGAAGCAGACGCAAGCGTGGACGCTGATACGGTAAATGACGCTACCGCTTTTCTGGAAACATTCTTTAAGCTGTACCCAACAGCGACGGAAAAAGAGCTTGCTTACTATGTATTGGGAAATGTGATTGAACCTATCGGCAGGGACTACCTTTATTCTGAACTGGTAAACCCTATCTTTATAAAGGACGGCGACAATGTGAAAGTCAAGGTTGCGGTAAAATTCATTGATAATCAGACAAAAGCGACGCAGGTATCGCAGTATGAGCTTGTGCTACATAAGGATAGTAACTGGAAGATTGTAGGATAAATGATATAGCGTGCATTTCCTATCAGATTTGCACGCTTTTACAAAACGACAAGAAAACTGTGCAAAAATATTGACTTGTAATGACCGAATGCTATAATATAAATGACAAGTGTACTTGGTATTATTTGAAAGGAGCGTTATATAATGGATAAAGAAAAAATACTATCACAAAACAAAAAAGAGAATCTATATCTTGATGAATACGAAAAACATATTAAACTTCAAGGGAAATCTTTTGGCTTAATGTTTGTTTTATTTATCTGCATTTTAATTCTTTTCATTAAAGCAGTTTGTAAAGAACCTTACTATGACATAATGACAATTATTGGGTCTGTGGCATTTGGCTCTATGGGTTATGAAGCACATATTTCAAAAAATAAATCCAAATTTGTTATTGCTTTATTCTTTCTTCTATTTATGGGGTATTACTTTTATAAATTTTTAATGATAGGTTTATAGAATGGACGAACATTTAATTTTGCGAAACAGATTAAAAACTGTACGAAAAGAAAAAAAATTATCACAAACAGAATTAGCTGAACTAGTCGGGGTTTCTCGGAATACAATTAGTTCTATTGAAACTGGACAATTCAATCCAACAGCAAAATTGGCATTAGTGCTTTGTATAGCTTTAGATAAAAAATTTGAAGAATTATTTTATTTTGATTAAAGGAGAGAACGATTATGGAATTAGAGGAATTGATTGTTGAAATAGTTATAGGATTGTTTTTACTTTTTATATCTTATCAAATAGGAATAAAAGAGAATATTACTTTATTACATGGTTATCATTATACACAACTTGACCCTAAAGATAAAAAGGTGTTTACAAAAAAAATAGGAATAGGCACTTTACTGGTTAGTATTGGTATTCTTGTTATGCCGATTATCAATTTAATCTCTCATTCTGAATTAGGCTATTACATAGGTCTTATTTTGATTTTTGTAGGAGTGTTTTATATCATATTCATCATTGTAAAATACAACGGAAAACTTATTAGCTTTAAAAAGTAGAATTGAGGTATGAATATGATAGGACTGAACAAAAGAGATATAAAAAAGGCATTGAAAGCTGGTGCAAAAGCTGGCGGTGTATCATTGGCTGATGTTCGGGCGGATATTGAAGCTACGATTGATGAAGCTATGAATAGCACCGACCCAGAGGTGCAGGCAAATTTCAAAAAGTATTTTGGGAATAAACGCCCTACACCAGAAGAATATATTTATATCATTACGAAAAAGACAAAGGCAAAATTATAATAAAAGGGTCGTGGAAATGCTTCACAAAATTGTGATCTGCATTATCACGGCTCTTTTACTCTCTGTTTACTTTCAAAACTGTAAGTGTAATTGAATACTGCCCTTGCTATAATTTAATTGTATTCCAAAACAAATAAATGTGGCAGGAAGAAAGGAGCGATTTTTAATGGAACACATTTTAAATTTAGAGCAAGTAAAAAAATACTACGGGGGTAACTCTGGAAATATCACAAAGGCAGTAGACGGTATTTCTATGTATGTAGATAAGGGCGAATTTGTCGCAATCATGGGAGCTAGTGGTTCTGGAAAGACTACCCTATTAAACTGTATCTCTACGATTGATACTGTAACCAGCGGACACATTACAGTCAATAATCAAGATATTACCAAAATCAAGGATAAAGATTTTGCTGATTTCAGACGTGAAAATTTAGGGTTCATTTTTCAAGATTTCAACCTTTTAGATACTTTAACGATTGGAGAAAACATTTCTTTATCATTGGTTATCAACAAACAGAACCCTACTGATATTGAGAAAAGAGTTCATGCTATCGCCGATAAATTGGGTATTCGTGATATTTTATCGAAATTTCCTTATGAAGTTTCTGGCGGACAAAAACAGCGTTGTGCTTGTGCTAGAGCCTTAATCAATGAACCGAAACTGATTTTAGCTGATGAACCGACGGGAGCTTTGGACTCAAAAGCTTCCAGATTATTACTGGAAACAATGTCTGAAATCAACAAGAAAATGCAGGCTACTATTTTAATGGTAACACATGACCCGTTTAGTGCGTCTTTCTGTGAACGTATTTTGTTCTTGAAAGACGGTAAAATATTCAATGAAATTTTCAGAGGGGAAAAAAGCAGAAAAGATTTCTTCAATGAAATACTGGATATATTAACCTTGCTCGGAGGTGAAGTGGGAAATGTTAGGTAAGTTAGCGTATAGAAATACAAAAAGAAATATTAAAGATTATTTGATTTATCTGATAACCGTTACTGCATCCTTTTCTCTTATATTTGCTTTTAATTTGGTGGCAAATTCTGATGAAATTGTAAAGTTATGTTCCAGTATGGATGCATTTAAGAATTCATTGTTCGCTGTAAATATTCTTATTATTTTTGTGATATGCTTTTTGATCAACTATACAACGAAATTTATGTTTGAAAAAAGAAGTAAAGAATTAGGAACATATATGCTTCTTGGCATTAAGAAAAAAGAAATTGCCCACTTAGTTGTAATTGAAAATATACTGTTGGGAATTTTAGCAATTGTATTAGCTATTCCTATTGGCTTTTTATTCAGCCAGTTTGTGTCGTTAGTAATTGTAAACTTACTGGGTATTCCAAAAACTCTCTTTATTTCTTTGAATTTTGTTTCTATTGGACTATTGATAATTTATTTTTTAACTATTTATGTTTTGGTTTTACTTAATCTATTAAGAAGAATAAGTAAAATGACGATACGTGATTTTCTTTACTTTGATAAACAAAATGAAAAGAAAATGTTCCGTGACAGTAAAAAAAGAAATGTCATTTTTGTTTTAAGTATTATTCTTGGTGCGATTTCTCTTTTTCTCTGGAATTCACGTTGTACTATGGATAATTTTAATAAGCAAGAAACACTTACCTGTTTGATGGTAAGCGTAATCATGTTGATTATCAGCATTTATGGTATATCTACAACTTGTGCAGATATGTTCTTGACTGTTTTGTTAAAGAATAAAAAAATGAAATATCAAAATGACAATCTGTTTGTAGCAAGAACATTTGCTTCTAAAGCAAGAACAATGAGCTTCACATTTGGTACATTGTCTATGTTGATTTTAACTTCACTGCTGGCTCTGAATTATTCTAGTATCAACAAAGCTTCGTATGATATCAGCGTGAATTTAAATGCACCATATGATATACAACTCTTTGATGATAAGCAGGTATTTGATGAATATATTCGAGTAATTGAAGAAGAATATACGATTGTTAATACCATTGAGTACAACATTTATAAAGAGCCGAATCATCAGGTACAAAATTTCTTCCAATCAGAATATTATGATTTTGACCCAGTCTTGAAGTTAAGTGATTATAATAGGTTACTGGAATTAAGAAAGATGCCGTTGCTTTCTTTAAATGATAACGAATACTATATAGTTACAAATAGCAAGTTTGCATATAAGGTTGAAGATAACAAAGATATTGAAACCATAACAGTAGCAAATAAAAATTTGAAATTAAAAGGATATGACACTAAGTCTTATTGGAACTCTATAACTAATACTGGCAGATTTGTTGTTGTACTTCCAGATAAATATGTTCAAGGACTTGAAGTATCAGAAAATCATTTGATTATAGATACAAAAGAAGATACAGACGCAGAATTAGAAAATAAGATAAAAGAAGATATGCAACATCAATTAGTAAAGGTTGATGAAAATGGAGAAATAAATGATGAGTCGTATAGAGTAAACGTAAGAGGTGCAGAAATAGAACAACAAAAAGCAATGGTTGCAATAGTAGTCAGTCTGTTTATGTACATTGCATTTATTTTGATTTCCGCAGTAGGAACAATTTTGGCAGTTCAATCATTGAGCGACTCTACTAAATACAAATATCGCTACCTGACCTTGCGAAGATTAGGAATAAATGATAAGTCGCTATTTAAGACAATCAGAAAACAATTATTGATATTATTTTGTGTCCCTGCAATATCAGCAATATTGTGTTCTTTTGTGATGATGTCGTCATTGAATAATGTGTATCAACAAATTTTGGGAGATAAACACCTTTATCTAATGTACTTTGGCTTGAATTTAATTATCTTCTTCCTAATTTATAGTATTTACTGGATAGCGACGTATATCGGTTTCAAACGAAATATCAATGAGGAGAGTTAGATTTTTCTAGCTCTCCTGCTGTGGAATTATTATAATGGTAAATCAAGGGGGTGTTGAAATGAGAATAGCGATTATCGAAGATGATGAAATCACTCGTTTGGAGCTTTCTAAACTATTGAACACACAAGGATATGAAACAGTTTTATTGACTGACTTTGGAAATCTGACAGAGGAATTAAAGCAATATTCCATAGAACTGGTTCTGCTTGATATTAACCTGCCGTATGAGAATGGCTACGAAGTATGCAGGAAAATAAAACAAGTCATGCCAGTACCGATTATCTTTGTAACAAGCAGGGATACAAATGCTGACGAATTGAAAAGTATTCAAGTGGGCGGAATTGACTTCATCACAAAGCCGTATGACACGCTTATTCTTCTTGAGAAGATCAAGCGTGCATTGCAGTTGTCAAACCCGAGTAATTTCCGTGAGCTTGTCAAAAAAGATTGTACCCTTGATTTACATTTATCCATTTTGAAGTATCAAGAGCAAAGCATTGAACTGACAAGAAATGAATTTCGTATTTTGTACTACTTCTTTATGAACGAAGATAAAGTTATTAGCAAAGAAGAACTATTGGAAAAGCTGTGGAATGACAAATATTATATAGACGAAAATGTATTATTGGTTAATATGACCCGTCTAAAAAAGAAAATGAAAGAAATCGGTATTGTTCATTTATTGGAAAATATACGAGGAAAGGGTTGGAAACTGTGAGTTTTTTTACATTCTTAGAAGAAAAAATAACAGAGATATTGTTTCAGCTTTTCTTTCTTGCCGTAGTAGCATTTCTCTTGATTTTCTACGGTGTAGATACGCTGTTTGTTGTATCGCTGGTAATTCTGTTCATCAGCATACAAGGGCTTTTTCAATGGTGTTTGTATCGGAAGAAGCGTAACGCTTCACAACATATTATTGATTTAGTAGACGGACTGGAAGAAACCTATTATATTGCAGACGTTTTACCAAAGCCAAAAGAATTTCAAAATAAAGCCTATTGCTACGCACTAAAAAAAGCCTGCAAATCTATGAATGATGAAATCGGCAAAATCACAGAGGAAAAGCAGGACTATCAAGAATATGTGGAAAGTTTCGTCCATGAAATTAAAATACCGATAGGAGCATTGTCTTTGACGTTTGACAATACAAAAAATTACACATTAAAAAAAGAAACAGACAAAATATTTCAGTTAGTGGAACAAATGCTCTACTATGCAAGAAGCGAAAATACGGAAAAGGACTATTTTGTAAAACAGTTGCAGTTAGACGAAGTGATACATAATGTCATTCTGAAATTCCGTCATTCGCTTATGGAAAGAAAAGCAATTATCAATATCCATGACATAGAAAATGTCATTTATACTGATGAAAAATGGCTGACATTCATTCTATCTCAAATCGTGCAAAATGCGATTAAGTATTTTGATAAGCAAGAAAATAAGCTGACGATATACAGTCAAGACAATGGTACAAATATATTGCTTGTGGTTGAAGATAATGGTTGTGGAATAAAAGCGTCTGATTTATCCCGTGTATTTGAAAAAGGTTTTACGGGTTCAAATAGAAACAAGGCAAATGCAACGGGTATGGGACTGTATCTATCGAAAAAATTATGCGATAGGTTGGGCTTGAAATTGGATATTGCTTCTACGGAAAAAGAATATACAAGACTGACCATTACATTTCCAAAAGGAACAGTTCATAATTTTTCAGAGTAATTTGAAAACCATGCCAACATTGATACGGTGCTTTAAGGGGGCTTGCATTATGGAAAGCTTTAAGTACAATTCTTTGCAATCAAATTCCACCTAATAGCACACTATTAAAAATTAAATATGTTTTAGCTTTAAAGGCTCGTACAGACTATATGTTTTGTGCGGGCTTTTTTCATACCCGAAAAAAATTTAAAAATTTTTCAAAAGAGGTCATTAAATCACACCTTTCATTCCCTATATGGTGCGGAAAGAGGGATAAACACTTTTCAAATCATAGTGGAAAGGGGGTGAGATTGATGAAACCGTCTGACTTCCAGAAAACAGTTCAATGTCGCTTTGAAAGTTGTTTGAAGAAAGTTGTCCGTCATATTGTAAAGGACTACCAACAAGGATTGAAACGACGAAAAGATAAAGAAATTCCATTCTGTGAACTTCCAGAAATTTTCGTTGAAAATTTTGCTGTGTGGGATGACTACGAAACAGATTATACAATCTTTTCAGTATGTGGCATTGATATTCGTGTCCTTGATGATGAGCTGGCAGAAGCCTTGAAAAAACTTCCAGAAAGAAAGAGAAATACTCTGTTAATGTATTACTTCTTGGAAATGACAGAAAGTGAAATTGCCAACTTACAAAAGATTACGCAAAGCGGTGTATTTAGAAACCGACATCATGCTTTGGAAACTATGAAAAAAATACTAAAGGAGAAGCAGTAAAATGAAGCAAACATTTAAGAAGCCGTCCTACTATTTGCTTTCGCAAGCAATGGACGGGGACGAAAAAGCGATTGAAAAAATACTGGCATTTTATGACCCGTACATATCAAAGTGCTGTTTGCGCCCACTCTATGATGAATACGGCAATGTCTATATTGTTGTAGATATGGAGTTAAAGGGACTTATCCGAGAAGCACTTATCAAAATGATTTTAGGGTTTGATATTGCCTTAGAAATCGAAGAAGAATAAGCAGTTTTTAGCAGAGCATGGTTTAATGTCCCCCTCTTTCCTGCTCTGCCCTGCTTTTACATGAAAGCAACACGCTTTCGCCACAGCTCTTTGACAACTGAATAAAGCAGACAGATACGTTTGTGAGATAGCGAGCCACGGGGACTGTACGCCACGACCTTTCCAAAAGAAAGCGAGCGACTCACGCAGTGATCCGAGAGCGACTGTTGGAAAAGTCGTTTTGCCATGACCTATCCTCACAGAATAATGATACGTCCGCATGGTGCGGTTCTGCCCACAAGAATGGGAATAGTTGAGATACTAATGGAGCTTTCCAAAGCCGTCTGTCTGCTTATGTAACTTATAAATAGACACACAGTAAAGGGGGTGTTACATTATGTTAAATACTGATGTGTTAAATGATGTGATGTTCCAGCGAGGTAAGGTGTTGGAATATGAATAAAACGAAGATAAGAGCAACGGAACAGCCGATTGCTGTTGATATAGAGGGACTGTCTGCTAGGTTATCTTGTGGTCGTGCTACTGCAAGAAAGATTGGCGAGCAGGCAGGAGCAAAAATTGTGATAGGTCGCAGGGTTCTTTATTCCATAGAAAAAGTCAAGAAATACTTGTTATATTTGGAAGAATAGAGCGATTTTCTATTTATGTTCTCTGGCGTGTGTAGTATAATAAGAAAGGACAAAGCACGCTGTGAGAACAAGAAAAGAGGCTTTTTCAGAAAGGAATGGTTCTCATGGCAATTAGTAGAAAAGACCCAAAAGGAAGAAAATTAAGAGAGGGCGAAAACTGGCGTAATGATGGAAGATACAGTTATCGTTATACAGACGTAAGAACAGGCAAGAGATTGACAGTCTATGCACAAGATTTACCAGAGCTTCGAGAAAAAGAGAAGCAGATTGCAAAAGATATGGAAGATAATATATTGACAGACGGAGCAATCAAAAAAATGACGCTTAACACGTTGTTTGAGCGTTATATGGCAACTCGTGAGCTAGCTGATACTACAAGAGTTAGTTATGTTCGTGCTTGGGAAAACAGAGTAAAAGACGAGATTGGAAATATTAAAGTTGTTCAGCTTTTACCCTCACATATTAAAGCGTATTATGCGAAACTTTCCAAAGCTGGATATGCTTATTCTACAATCAAGTATATTCACAACCTGCTTTATCCTGCATTAGAAATGGCTGTTGATGATGATATTATCCGAAAGAACCCTGCAAAAAGTTCCATTAGTGATTATGGAAAACCAGCAGAGGAAAAAGAAGCCTTAACAGTTTCTCAACAAGAAAAGTTTATGGAGTTTGTAAAACAGAGCAATGTCTATAACACATATTATCCTATGTTTACCATAATGATTGGTACGGGGTTAAGATGTGGGGAGCTTATTGGTCTTACATGGAAAGATATAAACATCAAGGCAAAAACGGTTAATGTAGACCATCAGCTCATTTATAAGAATTTAGGCGACGGTTGCAAGTTCCATATCTCAACACCAAAAACGTCGTCGGGTATTCGTATTATACCTATGACACAAGAAGTTGCAAAAGCCTTTGAGGAACAAAGAAAAATCAATTTTATGCTTGCAAAGGATAAGAGCATTGAGGTGGACGGGTGTTCGGGGTTTGTCTTTACAGCAAAATCGGGCAGACCGCTTATGCCGAATGGCGTAAATAGTGTTTTATACAACATTGTAGACGCATATAACAAAACCGAAGTAGAGAGAGCAAAAAAAGAGCATAGGAAAGCAGAGCTGTTACCAAAGTTTTCAGCTCATGTAATGCGTCACACAGCTTGTACCAGAATGGCAGAGTGCCGTATGGACGTAAAAGTTCTTCAATATATTATGGGACACGCTCATATAGATGTAACAATGGAAGTGTATAACCATATTGGAGAGCTGACAAGGATTGAAAATGAGATTGCAAGACTAGATAGTATGGTGTTAAATGCTTGACACCACAAAAAGAGAAATTGGTGTCAAATTGGTGTCAAAACAGAAAAAATCACAATTTCAAAAGAAATAAGATACTGCAAACCATTGATTTTAAAGGGTTTGCAAAAAAAATCTCAAAAAATTAGCACTCACCTCTTGACATGGCTAATAATAAGTGCTATATTACAACTAGAACAAAGGAAGAGAGATAAAAGGAACACAGAAAAGTTCCGTAGATCTCAAATCCGGTTGCTCAAGTAATCAACACTTCGGATTCTCCGAATGTGCACAAAATATAGTTACTGAAAGGAGTAATGACCTATGATGATGCCTAGAATTTTTGGAGAAAACTTATTTGATGATTTTATGAATGACTTTGCATTTCCGGATTTTACGGACAATGCAAATATTGAGAAAGCTTTGTATGGTAAACATGCAAAAAATCTGATGAAAACTGATGTCAAAGATACCGAGAACGGATATGAAGTAGATATTGATCTTCCGGGCTTCAAGAAGGACGAGATTACCATGAAGCTGGAGAATGGTACACTGACCGTGAGCGCAGCGAAAGGTCTTGATAAAGATGAAGAGAACAAAGAGAAAAAATATGTAAGACGCGAGCGCTATGCAGGCGGAATGAGCAGAAGCTTCTATGTAGGCGAGCACGTTGATGTAGAGGATATCCATCCGAAATATGAAAATGGTATCCTGAGCTTCATCGTTCCGAAGAAGGAACAGAAGGCCGTAGAGGAGAAAAATAAATTCATCTCTATCGAAGGCTAATGCCTGGAGCAGGATTTTTTGTTGACAGGATGCTCGGATGTGTGTTCCTTAAAAGAAATGCCCGATATCGGACATTCAGACAGACATAGCATAAAATAAGATAAATATGTATCGAAAACTCCGGTGGGAAGTAAAATTCTCACCGGAGTTTTTTTGTGGTTTTCTATGCGCGTTGCTGTCGAATCCGTGTCGGATTTTGTCGAAATCGTGTCGAATGCTGTCGACAGGTGAGCAGATGTTAAACAATTATGTAAAAGTCTCTTGAAAAATACGACTAGATTGATAAAATAGTTGCAAATCAGAATGTTGCAGAGATTCTGAGAAGAATATTACAATGTTAGGAGAAAAGAGATGGAAAAGAGAGTATCTATCAGGGACATTGCAGAAATGCATTTGTCACAGCAGTTGGAACGAAAAAAAGCATTATTGTTAAATCTGGAACTCGATGCCTGTGCACGTCAGGGGATTCCGTGGACACCGACGCAGGGTATTCTTTCGCTGGAAGACCGCCGCAGGTATGAGATGAATCAGAGTATCATTTTGCCGAATGGCACCTTTACCAAGCAGTTTTCTCTGCCTAATTATTTCCGGGGTGAAAATGCATATGCACCGACAGGAAAAAATCTGCAGAAGTACGATGTTGCGGACAAATATATTCCGGGGATCAGAAAAGAATGTGCCGGCGGTCCGGAGGAATGGCTGGAATTCACCAGCAATTTTGATCTGGCATTGTTTTATGCCTGTTGTAAGTGGGATGAAGAACAATTGGAGTGGCTTCCCATGACAGAAGCGGATATTGAGCGTCCGTTTGGCGAGGGTGAGCCGGATCCGCATTATGGTGTGATCTATATGGCGAATGCGGAAGATGCAAGATTCTTCGGTACATACGCAAATGCACCGGAGTATCATATCATGACACCGGCAGGAAGTCTGGTAGATGGCGGGAACCGGGAGTATATTTTTGCAATGCGCATGAGAGATAAAGATGAGCTGCAGAAGGATGCACGTTTTGACATCCTTGTGTTTGAACATACAGAGAAATTCTGTCAGGATGTATATGAACTGATGCAGGAATCATTGCCGGTCGGTTCCGCAGTGTTTAAAAAAATTTAAGAAAACAAATAGTTGAGTTTTTATAGTCCTTGGAGTATGATATTTTCATGCATGTAAAAAATTGACCGTGCATAGTCCTGCCATGTCCCGGCGGGGCAGTTACAAACGTTGAATGGTAAGAGTTGACGAAGAAAACACGGAGATAAAAAATGGCAAGAAATAAAAAAAATTCCAAGAGACAGAGAAGAAAAAGAAAACTGATTTTATTTATTATTGAGATTATTATTTTGATCCTGGTTGCAGGTGCACTGTTTGTGTACAGTAAACTGGATCTGATCAAATCAAAGAAACTGGATGATACAAAGGTTGGAAAAAATGAGGTTTCCGAAGAAACTCAGAAAACATTTGAAGGATATACTACTATTGCATGTTTTGGTCTGGACAACCGTGAACAGGGTGTTTACGAGTCCGGTAACAGTGATGTGATCATGCTGATGAATATCAACAATGATACGCATGAAGTAAGTCTGATGTCTGTATATCGTGACACCTATCTGAATGTTGCCGGTGAGGGACAGGAGGAGAAGTTCCAGAAAGCCAATGCGGCTTACGCATACGGTGGACCGGAGCAGGCAGTGACGATGCTGAACCGTAACCTGGATATTGATATCGATAATTATGTAGCCTTTGATTTCAAAGCGGTTGCACAGGCGATTGATATTCTCGGTGGTGTAGATATTGATGTTGAGAGTGAGGAAGAGCGTAAATATCTGAATGATTATGTATCTTACACCAGCCAGTATGTAGGCGGAAGTGATGAAGAAGTAGAACATACCGGATTGCAGACCTTAAACGGTGTACAGGCAGTATCTTATGCACGTATCCGTTATACAGCAGGTGATGATTACAAACGGGCAGAGCGTCAGCGCCGTGTTCTGACAGAGATGATCAAGAAGGCAAAATCTGCAAGTCTGCCAGAGTTAAACAGCCTGATCAATACTGTATTTCCGCAGATTTCTACAGATCTGGACAAGAAGGACATTATCAGCATGGCAACTGTCATGATCAAATATGATATGGCAAACAGTGGTGGATTCCCGTACAGCAAAGATACCTTTACTCCGAGCAAGAGCATCGGAAGCGTGGTAGCACCATGTGATCTGGAGAGTAATGTTATCGAGCTGCACAAGAGACTGTATGGCACAGACAATTATACACCGTCTGAGACTGTTAAAAAGTACAGCGAACACATTGTGGATGTGAGCGGATATACGGCAGAATGGAAGGCGGATAACCGTTTCAGCGGACAGGATGAATTCTTTGGAAACGGAACACAGACAACCGATGATGGATCCGGTTCAACGGAGGATACAACAGAATGATGCGTTTGTTCATTTGCCCGGAATGCGGGTGGATGCGTACTGTTTCAAGACGGGCTTCTGTGGAATGTTTCAAGTGCAACGGTGTGATGATGCAGCCGGTGAAACTGGAATATACCCAGTATGTGAAGATGTCGGAACAGGAACGAATGGATTATGCAGACAGTTGGATGTATATCCATCGGAAAAAGAGCAAATAGAATACAAATCCCCATGCAGAGAAATCTGTGTGGGGATTTTTTGTGCTAAGGCTCCTTTACGAATGATATTTCTTGAATTGACAGATAAATTATGTTTTTTTACAATAGAGGAAAAGTGGAAAAACAGGAGAAGAAATAATGGGAAGAGCAAAGCAGATACTCGTAGTGTTGCTTGTGGCAGTGTTAATGTGTCTGTCGGCCTGTGGACAGGCAGGGGACAACAGCAAAAAGCAGACGGACAGCAATGACGCACAGACGGGCAACTATGTAACACTGAAGGCAATCACTCTTGGACAATTGCCGGAAAATGGAATGGACGAATTTTATGAGGAGCTGGATGCCATGACAGAGGAACTGGGATGTCATCTGCGGTTTGATTATATCCCGTGGGGGGATGAGCGTTCCCAGTTGAACATGGCTATCGCATCCGGGAAATATGATTTTATCTCAAATGGAAATTTTTCAGATTATTATCAGCAGGTGGCGAAGGGAGCATTTCTAAATCTGAATGCTTATCGGGACGTGGTACCGGAGCTGTTTGCACATTATGAGTCCTATCGGGAGGATTATCTGACGAATCTTGAGTGGAACGGTGGTCTGTATGGCATTCCACAGTTTAACAAAGATACCATCAGCGACACCGGTGGAGGTTTTTTCTACCGGACAGATTTGCTGGAGGAATGGAATCTGCCGGAGGTGACAGACTTTGACAGCATGCAGCAGTATCTGTATGCGGCAAAAGCGGACGGAAGATATCAGGATGCGGCGCTGATCACGGACAACCGTGCATGGAATGCGCTGTGGTATCTGAATAATGAAAAGTATGAGGAGATCGGAACATTGGAGACAGTTCCCTATGCAGTGACAGACCGGGAGAGTTGCCGGACTGTGATCAGCCGGTTTGAGACACCGGAGTTCCGGAAGACGCTGGATGTACTGCATCAGTGGTATGTAGATGGCATTTTGAATCCGGGAATACTGGCTTCCCTGGATAATGAAGGGGTGACAGCTCTTGAGATGATGCTGGCAGATGAAAAGCCGTGTGAGACGAATGCACCGATCTGGACCGTGAATAGTAGTTATGTTCCGGCTTTGTATCGCAAACATCCGGAGTGGATGTATGGATTTTTCTCTTATCAGATGAACAATGGGAATATTACAAAAAGAAAGCAGGGAAAAGAGGTGTCCTGCATTTCGATATCCTCCAAATGCAAAGAGCCGGAGATGGCGGTGAAGCTGTTGGAAAAACTGCATACAGATGAGAAGTTTTACACACTGATCCGGCAGGGTGTATCGGGAATTCATTATGAGCTGAAGGATGGTGAGGTTTCCCATGAAAATATTCCGGAGGAAAATTTATTTTCATACTGGACGGGGTGTGTGGATTTTACTCTGGAACAGCCGGAGTATATGGAAGATAGGCAGTGGGAACAGGAATATCAGAAGATACAGGAACGGACAGAGGAGTTGTGTGAGACCGCACCGGATGACCTGCTGATGGATTTTTCATGGGAAGATAATGGACTGAAAGAGATTGAAAGCCGGTTGGAGGAAGTGCGCCGGGATTATCTGCTGCCGTTGTGCTGCGGGGTCTCTGACAACATTGAGGAAGATTATCAGACAGCAATCCGGAAATTGTATGAAGCAGGATTACAGCAGTATCTGGACATTTTGCAACAGCAATTAGATGCGTATTGGGAGGAGAAGTCATGAAATTGCTTATCGTAGATGATGATATCTATACCAGAGAGGGACTGGCAGAGACGATTCCCTGGAACCTGTATGGCATTGATGATGTCATGCAGGCGGAGAATGGAAAAGAGGCATTGCATACTGTGTCCTGGTATCTGCCGGATCTGATCATTACGGATATCCGGATGCCGCAGAAAAACGGCATTGATTTCTGCAGGGAAGCGATTCGTCTGGTACCGGACTGCAAGATCATTTTTATTACCGGTTACATGCAGACGGAGTATCTGAAAGATGCGATAGATTTGTCTGCGGTGGCATTTATTGAAAAACCGATTCAGCCGGAAGCAGTAATGGAAGCACTGGAAAAAGCGGTGGGAAAGATTCAGAAGCATCAGGAACACACCCAGCTGAGAAAGGAAAACGAAGCATATCAGAAGAATCGTTTTTTGCAGGCAATGCTGCAAAAGGGAGTTACAGAGGAGCAGCTGGAAGAACTTTGCAGAAACTGTGGATTTTTCTGCACCCGTCAGGAACGGTATCTATGTATTCGGATCTGGGAGCAGGGTTCCGCAATGGATGATGCACAGTGTGATCTATATTTGCAGCAGTATTTTGCGGAGGGTACGGAGTTTGTTCTGAGTACCCGGCTGCCGGATGCGGAACAGTGTGTGGCTGTGTTTGCCTGTGAAGAGAAACGTCAGTCCGAGATTCTACGGAAATTGAGGATGTTTGTATCCAAATACACAGAGTACACGGTTGCGGTGGGGTATTTTGTGGATTCCCTGTCTGGTGTATACAACAGCAGCCGACTGGCACAGATAGCCATGGAGCGTGGATATTTCGAACCGGAAGTGCATTATCTGGAGGTGGATCGTCTGGTACAACGGAAATACATTGATCCGGGAATTTATCAGGTATTTTTACAGGTATATAAGGAAAATCCATGGCGTATCCGGGAGTGGTACCAGGCACTGCTGCAGCAGTTTGCAACGAAAAAACAGGCTATGACAGAGGGGGCACAGATCATTGCGCTGACAAGGACCTTTGCCAGTCAGATTTTAAATGACTATCCGGAGAGCCTGACGGCAGTCGGAGAGTCCGATGTGGAGACCTATATGCGGCAGCTGGAGCGCACCAGTAACATCCGGGAGACGGAACAGCAGTTTGACTTGCTTTTGAATGGCATGGAGCGTTGCCTGGTAGAGCAGAACCGTTACAGCCGGCTAGTGAGCGATATCCGGACATTTTGTATCCGGAATTTATCGGACAATACCCTGGGAGGGCAGATGATCTCAGATCGGTTTCATCTGTCTGTGACCTATTTAAACCAGCTGTTCAAGTAGGAACTATCTGTGACCATCAAGCAGTATATCAGCGAGATGCGGATGGAGCGGGCCAGAGAACTGTTGACACAGACTTATGATACGGTGGATGAGATTGCGGCAAAGTGCGGTTATTCCAATGGCAATTATTTTGCTAAGGCGTTCCGTGAGAATCAGCACATGTCACCGACCGATTATCGCAAACAGATGGAGAAGCGTTATGAAAAAGAACCAAGGACGTAAGCTGCCATTTTTTTATCACTGGAAACTGTCCAGGAAACTGCTGCTGCTGTTTCTGGGGGTCTGTGTGCTGCCGATCACGGTGATACTGGGGATCACAATGTATCGTATGGTATGCAGTTCCATTCAGATGCAGCTGTATACCATGGATCAGAACTATGATCGTGTCGTACAGAATTTTGAAAATATTCAGGAGCGGATGGAACGAATCGCATCACTTATTATGGTATCAGACGAAGTGGGAGATGCCCTGCGCAGTAATAAGCAGGACAGTCTGGTAGATGAACTGCAGAGGTTTGACAGACTGTCGGATTATACTTATCAGCTGGAGATGAGTTCCGATGATATCTCAATCCTGTATTATATCCCGGATCAGTTTTTGATTTCAGGTAGCGGAAATACCTGCTATCGCCCGGAGAGTGAACTGACAAAGTGGAGCGTGGATGCGGAGACGATGGAGCAGACCGCCGGTGATTCCTGGAAAGTGATACAGGAGAAGAACCGCTATGGACAGCGGAAGAGTTATCTGGCAAACTTCCGTGTGATCTGGAATACAGAACAGTATACGCAGCGGCTTGGCATCGTGGCGGTGATGATTCCGGTAAATACGGTAAAAGAGAGTATGAATAATGTGATGCACATGCAGAGCATGTATCTGCTGGATGAACAGGGGACGGTGCTTGTATCCGGTGGAAACGAGCAGGCACAGAATCTGCAGATGCCGAAGTTGCAGGGAACGGTCTCGGAGACACATGAAACCAATGGAGCCTGGATGGTACGCAGCGGTTTGCTGCAGGAGGGCGGTATGACACTGGTTTCGCTGGTGCCGCGGGATGTTCTGGTGCAGGAGTCAGGCAGAATCATCCGGGAAATGCTGATCTGTTATGGAATCATCTGTGCACTTACTTTTGTACTGCTTCAACTGGGCAGCCGGCAGTTTCTTGGCCGGGTACACCGGCTGGATACGACCATGGAGGCTGTGGATCAGGGAATCCTGGAGCCCATTGATGTGCCGGAGTGCCGGGATGAACTGGGGCGTCTGATCCTGCGTTATAACGGCATGGTGGAACAGATCCAGCGTCTGATGGAAGAGCAGTATATACTTGGTAAGGAAAAATCCGAAGCGCAGCTGCATGCATTGCAGGCACAGATCAGTCCGCATTTTCTGTATAATACGTTGGACATGATGAACTGGATGGCGGTAAAAGGTGAGACGGATAATATAAGGGCAGTGCTGTCCGCCATGTCACGGTTTTATCGGATGGTGCTGAGCCGGGGTGCTTACATCATCACTATCGGCGAGGAGATCCGCATGTGTCAGGCCTATATGGAGATCCAGGTGCTGCGTAAAAAGAACAAGCTGCAGTTTGAAGTGGATGTGGATGAGGAGATCTATCCATATCTGATTCCAAAGATCACGCTGCAGCCGATCCTGGAAAATGCCGTGCTGCACGGAATCGATGAAAAAGAGGGCGGTCGCGGAACCATCCGCCTGTCCGGGCGGATCCAGGAGGATCAGATTATTCTGGAAGTGCAGGATGATGGTGTCGGTATGGATCCGGCGCTTTTATCAGAAGAAAACCTGTCCGAACACAGTGGAAAACATTACGGTCTGTCCAATGTGAGGACACGGCTTTGGCTCTTTTATGAAAAAAATGCAGAACTGTCCTGCAGTAGCGCACCGGGTCTGGGTACAAAAATTACCCTTCGATTTCCGAAAAAATCCGATGTGGAAGATACTGACGGGTAAAAACAGAAAAAAACGGGTAGTTTTTAGAAGTACATGGAAGAAAACGCAAACTTCCATGTGCTTTTTTTGTGTGAAAAATGAAAGGAAATACAAAAAAAGTCCTCTTAAAATCAGACTGCCGGTTGAAATATAATGTAAAAGAAAGAAAAAACTGCAAAGTAACAGAAAAATGGAAAAATATGCTGATCTGAAAGCGGATGGAAAAAGGAGAAGGAGGAGAACAATGAACAGACACTCACACAGAAGGAAAAAAATATCAGCCAGAGTAATGGCACTATCCATGGCAGCGGCAATGGCGGTTACGGTGTATCCTGTACCTGCTTTTGCGGAGGAAGGTCAGAATGTGGCCCAAAAAGTACAGGTGCTGGATAAAACCGGGGGAAACATTCATGATTATGGAAAAACCGGAGATGATCCGGCAACACCGGATGTGGATGAATCCGCAATTGTTGCAAATTCTGATGTACTGAGATCCGCACAGTATCAGGAATCTACAAAGTATGAGTTAAAAGTAAACGGAACACCGGTTTCTGTTTATAAATATCAGAAACAGACGGATCCGGGAAGCCATTATCATATGGATATTGCAAGATTTTCTTCCGATGATGCGGAGCCGGTTTTTGAGATAACCATGAAAGACGGGTCAACCATTGACAGTATCTATGTATCACCGGAAAGATATTATCCGGAAGATTCCTTTGAAATCAGTACAGATAAGAAAACTGTAAAATTTAAAATGTCAGCAGACTTACGTTACTGTATTGTAAATATCAATGGCAGCATCAATGATACCAATGGCAAACCGCAGCTTGCAATTATTAATGATGCGACAGAAACAGATAAACCGGATGTGACAGCGGCAAATGTACTGAACTTTAAAGATTTTGCAGAAAAATATCTGCAGGAGCATCCGATTACGGATACCGTAGGCGAAGTTTGCACAGAGGCAGGTACGGTTACAGATACATCTATGAATGATGGGAAAGAGTACACCTGGTCCTACGGGGAAGGAACATATGTGGCTTATGATGCAAAAAAGGTTATGTTCCCGAACAAGCGTGTCCGTCAGAAAAATGATGTATCAGAAGCATTTCAGGCAGCACTGGCAGAAGTGAAAAACAGTGATACACTGGATACAATTTATTTTCCGGCAGGTACATATCTCTGGTCCGGTCTGTCCATTAAGAACTGGGATGGAAATGGAAAAGACGGAAAGCTGAATATCTATCTGGATGAAGATGCATTGCTTGTAAATCGTCTGCAGGAGTGCACACAGGCGATGGAACCAGCGATCGGCATCTGGGATTCCTCCAACATTACTGTTTCCGGACGGGGCATTATTGATGGTCAGGGAACTTATAACTACAGCTGGGACAAAGCGGATGCGGAACTGAGCCCTCATCAGGGCGGAAGTATGGTAGTTCGTTCTCAGAATATTACGTTTAATGATACTTATGTCAGAGATGTAAAACAGTGGAACTGGGAATGCCACACGGTAAAAAACATCAATTATAATAATATCAAAGGTCTGAGCCCATTTCAGCATGCCTGGGTGGATGGACTGGATCTGACAAGCGGACAGGGAATTCATTTAAATGGTGCAATTACCATGGGCAACGATGATACCTTTGCATCCGGACACTATAATCCGAGTAATGAATTCCCGCAGAGACGTCTGAAGAAGAAAGATTTAAACAATCTGTCTACGGAAGATCAGAACATTGCAGCAGCAGCGGCAATTTACAACAAAGACAGACTGCAGTGGGATACAGACGATACAACAGATGTAAATATCAGCAATACATTGGGTTGGAGCACCTTTGCCAATGCAGTCCGACTGGGACACAATACACGCTTCAAAGCAGATGGCGGAAGCTATCAGATGCGTGATTACACATTTAATAATGTCAATACATTGCATGTTACAGGTTATGGAACGAATGGTGGTGGCGGTGCACTGAGTATTCAGAACGGTACGAGTGGCTGTACCCCAAATTATGAAAATCTGATATTTAATAATTGTTCCTTTACGGCAAATAACGGAAACAATGTTGCAAATATTCCGAGTGGAAACGACCTCAATCAGTTTAATCCGAAGAACGTTACCTTTAAGGATTGCTGGTTTAAAGATGCGGACACACCGTTTTCATTCAAAAGCATTGATAATGTAACGATTGATAATCTGTATCTGGGCGGAAAGCTGATAGAGTATGATTCACAGGTTGATCTGACCGTTGCAGACAGCGTGAAAAACTTTACATTCCTTGTAAACGGTGAAAATATTAAGAAAAATGCGGCACCGGTATTTGAAAATCCGGATAACGAGCCATTTAATGTGAAAGCAGGAGAAACCGTTTCTTTCCAGGTAAATGCAACTGATCCGGAAGAGAATAACGTGACCTTATCGGTTGTCGGCGCACTTCCGAAAGGTGCATCATTTGATGCTGAAACTGGCGCATTTACATGGGAAACCTCTGACAGTGACAGTGGAAAGAGAGAAATTACGTTTAAGGCATTGGATGAGTATGGTGCTTCCACACAGAAAACGGTTACCATCAATATTGAATCTGACAGGGTTCCTGGAAAAGATGTGGAAGTATCCAGAACCGTTGTGTCACAGGATACATTTGCAGGCAGCTGGAGCGGAGATCAGACAGCGGACTTTGGTGCAAAGAATTTCCTGCGTACTTCCTATGGAACAGACTCTAAAGGAACATTGGGAACAGCAGGCGGAAGTGATAATAAAGTCACATATCTGAAATTTGACGTGTCACAGATTGACCTTACACAGGTTGACCGTGTAAAATTGCAGATGACTTTACTGGGTGTACGTTATGATGAAGCTGCAAACCTGGATGCACAGCTTCAGATTGCCATGACAGAAAATACAGACTGGACAGAAAATACTCTGAACTGGAAAAATAAACCGGCAATTTTAGATGTAAATGGAGTAATTATTTCAGAAGAATTTAACCTTGGAGATATTGTAAGTAATGATCCTGGACAGATCAGCACACCAAATGGTACTGTAGCAACCGCAGATGTCACATCACTTGTTGCAGTGGCAAAATCAGCCGGACAGGACAGTGTTACACTGGCTGTAAATGTGGTTGACAAACAGGTTGACAAAGCTAATCGTATTTTCTTTGTAAGTAAAGAAGGTGCAAAGAATTTTGAAAATGCAGAAAATATGGCACCGGCATTGGTAGGTACAAAGACAGTGGCAATCTCCGGAATTAAAGTAAATGCACCGATAAAAACGGTATATGATCTGGGAGAGTCATTTGACACAACCGGTATGACAGTTACTGCTTCCTATGAAGATGGAACCGAAGATGTTGTAGATCTTTCTAAAGTAATCATAACTGGTTTTGACAGCAGTAAAGTGACAGAAAAGCAGACAGTTACTGTAAAATATGCAGGAAAGACAGCTACATTTGATGTAGAAATCAGAAATATCATAATTCCGGAACCGGAACCGACACATGCAGACGGACTGGCAAATGAGATGGCAGAAGATGGAAAATGGTATGTATACAGAGATAATGCGGTGGATTATGGTTATACCGGACTTGCAGCAAATGAATATGGCTGGTTCATGGTAGTAAACGGAGCAGTAGACTTTGGTTACACCGGACTTGCAGCAAATGAATATGGCTGGTTCATGGTAGTAAACGGAGCAGTAGACTTTGGCTACACTGGACTTGCAGCAAACGAATATGGCTGGTTCATGGTAGTAAACGGAGCGGTAGACTTTGGCTATACCGGACTTGCAGCAAACAAATATGGCTGGTTCATGGTAGTAAACGGAGCAGTAGACTTTGGCTATACCGGACTTGCAGCAAACGAATATGGCTGGTTCATGGTAGTAAATGGAGCGCTTGACTTCACTTACAACGGACTGGTACAGAATGAGTACGGCTGGTGGAAAGTAACTGCCGGAAAAGTAGATTTCAATTACAACGGATTTGCAACCAATGAATATGGAACCTGGTATGTACGCGGCGGAAAAGTAGATTTTTCTTATCATATGTAAGATGTAAACACAAGTAAGCGGTATGAGAAAAAGGTGAATGAACATAGCGTTTTTGCTTGTATAACAAAAATGACGGATGAAAAGTTGAAAAATAACCAAAAATAACATCATATTTTCTAAAATTTTGGTTAATCTGTTTCTGCTACACCTGCTATAATGACGCTGTAACAAATAAAGAACTACTTAACAAAACCTCTTTGTAGAAGGCTGCTAAGCAATTCAGATTTTTGGAGGAAAAGATAAATGAATACTTTAAAAGCTGAAAAAAGAAGCATGGATGTCAAAGCAAAGAAACTCAGAAGAGAGGGATTCGTAACAGGTAACCTGTTCGGTAAAGCGATCGAGGGCTCTATTCCATTGAAGATGGACAGATTCGAAGTGGAACGTCTGTTAAAGACAGATCACAAAGGAAGCCAGATCATGCTGAACGTAGAAGGTCAGGATTACGATGTTCTGATCAAAGAGGTAGATTATAATGCAATGAAACGCTGTGTTGATGAGATTGATTTCCAGGCACTGGTAAGTACTGAGAAAGTTCACTCAACAGCAGCAGTTCAGATTGAAAACCGTGAGAAAGTTCTTGAGGGTGCTCTGCAGGAGTGCTTGGAGGAGATTGAATACAAAGCATTACCGGCAGCATTGGTTGACCATGTTACCGTTGATGTAGCAGGCATGAAAGTCGGCGACGTGATCCGTGTCAAAGATCTTGAGATCTCTAAGAACCCGGATGTCGATATCCACACCGATCCGGAAGCTATCGTTGTGATGGTTGATGCAATCAGAAACAGCATCCCGGAGGATGAGGAAGCTGACGAAGAAGCAGCAGAAGAGTAAAAACCATATAAATTTTCAATTCACCAAAAAATGTAAAAAAGCGGAGTCACAGAGTTATGCGCTGTGGCTTCGTTTTTTTGTCTGCAATTTTACAATGTTCTTTATTTAGAATTGCAGGACGGACCGTTTTTCAGATTATTTTGTATGCATAAAAATTCGTGGAACAGGAATCTTAAATAAAGTCAAAAATATGATTATGAGAAACCGGAGGAATTGCGATGCAGAATAATATGGAACTCGGATACGAGATGTTTTGTTATCAGTGTGAGCAGACGGCAAATGGGAAAGGCTGTACGAAACAAGGTGTGTGCGGAAAAACCCCGGAAGTAGCCAATTTGCAGGATCTGCTCATTTTTCAGTTAAAGGGAATCAGCTGTTATGGTGACATCCTTCTGAAAAAAGGGATGCGCCCGGAGAAACGTGTGGTGTCCTTTGTAGAGAACTGCCTGTTTACGACATTGACCAATGTAAATTTTGACCCGGAAGTGCATGTGAAACTTTTACAGGAAGCACAGAAGATTAAGGATGAACTGCGGCAGCAGACCGGTGGCACCGGAACGGAAAATATTTATATGGCGTACCGGCTGCCGGAGACAAAGAGTGAGATGCTGCGCACGTCACAGATTGCCGGTATTATGTATGACCAGAATCTGGATGAAGATATCCGTTCTCTTCGTCAGCTGGTGATCTATGGTCTGAAAGGGATCAGTGCCTATGGACACCAGGCACGGGAACTGGGATATTACAGTGATACGGTGGATGATTTTTATATTCAGGGACTGGCGGCAGTCACCGACGATCAGCTGACGGTGGAAGAACTGATCCAGCTGGCGATGAAGACAGGAACTATGGCATTGGAGATCATGCAGAAACTGGACGAGGCAAACACAACCGTTTACGGTAACCCATCGCCGCATGCCGTACCGATGACGTTGAAGGCAGGGCCGTTTATCATTGTTTCCGGACATGATTTTCATGATCTGGAGATGTTGCTTGCGCAGAGCCAGGGGACCGGTGTCAATATTTATACCCACGGAGAAATGCTGCCGGGGCATGGTTACGAGGGGTTGAAAAAATATCCGCATCTGGTGGGAAACTTCGGTGGTGCATGGCAGGAGCAGCAGAAGCAGTTCGACAATATTCCGGGCTGTATTCTAATGACGACAAACTGTCTGATGAAACCGCGGGACAGTTATAAAGACCGAATATACAGCACAAACGTGGTTGGATGGGATGGTGTGAAATATATTCCCAGAAAGGAAAACGGGGAAAAAAATTTCAGCGAGATCATTCAGCAGGCATTGGCGCTTGGCGGATATGATACAGATCGGGATGTACGTCCGACAGAACCCTCTGACTGTCCGGAGTATCAGCAGGTGGACGAACTTCTGACTGGTTTTGCCCATGAGGCTACACTGAGCCATGCGGGAGAAATCGTGCAGGCCGTGAAGGACGGACAGATCCGCCACTTTTTCCTTATCGGCGGCTGTGACGGTGCCCGGCCGGGACGAAACTATTTTACCAAATTTGCACAGCTGGTGCCGGAGGACTGTGTAATCTTGACCCTGGCATGTGGAAAATACCGGTTTAACAAATTGGATTTCGGAACCGTAGCGGGGCTGCCGCGTCTGCTGGATGTGGGACAGTGTAACGATGCATATTCGGCAGTGCGCATTGCGACGGCACTGGCAGATGCCTTTGACACGGATGTCAACAGCCTTCCGCTGTCCATGATCCTGTCCTGGTATGAACAGAAAGCTGTGGCGGTATTGCTTGCACTGCTGAGTCTTGGAATCAAAAATATTTATCTCGGACCGATTTTGCCGGCGTTTTTAAGCCCGAATGTGGTGCAGTATCTGGTGGATACGTTCCAGCTGCATCTGATCAGCAATGCGGAGGACGATATCAAAACCTGTCTGAAGCAGGAAATATAAAAGCTGGCTATGATGAAGTAGGATACGGAGAGCGCATAAGTAAAAACCGACAAAAGAAGATTTCATTTCTATTACTTCAAATCTATGTTAAACTAACAGTGTTTGAACACAGAATAAGCATTCCAATGTTTCGAGTGCATTCTTGAATTAATTATAGATGATGGAGGAAGCGCAAAATGGAATATGAGATCGAGACAGCGCATGGAAGGCTGTTTTGCAGAAGGGAAGGCAGTGGCCCTATCCTTCTGCTCATACATGGAGTAGCCTGTGACAGTGAATTTTTCCGGGAGACATCGAAACTTCTGGCAGAAACGTTTACCGTGATCAGTTATGACCGGCGGGGATACAGCCGGAGCATTGCGGCAAAGGGAGAGAACGATTTTTCTGTCTGGGCGCATGCGGAAGATGCGGCAGAGATCATTCGGTTGGAGCAGAAACGGAAGGCTGAAGACGGGCAGTGCCCGGTAGAAGCAGGATTGCAAAGTGACGGATGTAGTGCAGCCCCGAGCAAGGGAGAAGAAAATCAGATTAATGAATGTTGCACAGGTAAGAGCAATGGAAAAGCAGACCAGAGCACGGGTGTGTTTGTAGCTGGCTGCAGTGCCGGTGGTGCGGTGGCAGCAGCTCTGGCAACGAAATACCCCGAACTGGTGCGGCAGGTATTTTTGCATGAACCTCTGATGCGCGGAAGCGGAGAATTGGCAGCGGAACAGGATGCTTTCTGGGAGAAGCTGCGAAAGGGCACCGAGAAGCATCGGATCATCACCTGCATGATGCATTTTGTGAATGCCATGGGGGGTATGAACCGGGAGAAAGAAGGACAGTCCATGGAGCAGCAGAGCCGCAATCTGAAAAATCTGGAACTGTTTCTGGAAAAAGAAATGGACAGCTTTTCTGGATTGAAATTGGACGATTTTGATATATCCGTTCCGGTAACGGTGGCATGTGGTTCCGATGACAGAATGGGAATGTTTCATCGTTCGGCGCATCAGGCGGCAGAAGCAAAAGGCTGGAAGTATTTGACAGTTCCGGGATACCATAATTTTGCTTCTGATGAACCGGAAGCTTTTGCAAAATGTCTTACAGAGGTGTTTGAGGATGAGCATTGATTCTGAGAAGAATAAATTGATATAGTAAATGGAGGAAAAGCAGCATGTGTACAGCAGCAGTTTACCGAACAAAAGATACGTATTTTGGCAGAACACTGGATTACGAATTTTCCTATGGGGATGAAGTGACCATCACTCCCAGGAACTATCCGTTGAAGTTTCGTCATATAGGAGCCATTGAGAAAAATTATGCAATCCTTGGAATGGCGCATGTAGTCGGAAATTATCCGCTTTATTATGATGCGATCAATGAAAAAGGGCTGGGTATGGCAGGACTGAATTTTGTTGGAAATGCAGTATATCAGGAACTGTCAAATGAAAAGAAAAATGTGGCACAGTATGAATTTATTCTGTGGATTTTGCGTCAGTGTGCCACGGTGCAGGAAGCGAAAGACTGTCTGGTGCAGATGCAGCTGGTGGGGACTCCGTTTCATGAAAGTCTTCCGACGGCGCAGCTTCACTGGATGATCGCAGATGCGAAAGATTGTATCGTGGTGGAGTGCATGGCAGATGGCTTGCATGTGTATGACAATCCGGCAGAGGTGCTGACCAATAATCCGCCATTTCCACAGCAGATGTTTTTGCTGAACCAATATATGCATTTGTCTCCAAGCCAGCCGGAAAATCATTTTTCAGATAAGCTGGATCTGCAGGCATATAGCCGTGGCATGGGTGCACTGGGACTTCCCGGGGATCTGTCTTCTAGTTCTCGCTTTGCACGGGTGGCATTTACACGACTGCATTCCATATCCGATGATTCGGAAAGCGGAAGTGTCAGTCAGTTTTTTCACATTTTAGGTTCCGTGGATCAACAGCGTGGATGCTGTGAAGTGTCGGAAGGAAAATACGAGATTACCCTGTATACTTCCTGCTGTAATCTGAATCGTGGGATTTATTATTATACAACCTATGAAAATCACCGGATTTCCGCAGTTGACATGCATAAGGAAAATCTGGATGCTGCCGGACTGATTCGTTATACACCAGTCACAGGGGAACAGATCTACCGGCAAAATTAAAAAACAAAGAGTGTGAACGCAGAATAAGCAATCCCCCGCTTCAAGTGTGTGGAGCACTAAGCGGTGGGTAAGGGGGATGCTTATGTCAGTGGGAGTTAAAAGCTCCCACTGACAGGTCGCAAAGCGACTGCGTTCATGAGCAAGTAGCGAAAGCGGATTGCGAATGTCCGCTTTACCTACCATATTTTTGAAAATTATGCTAAAATGGAGAATAAATCAGATAAATTTACTTGTCCGCTTTACAAGATTACAAAGTAATTCTTCGAAATGGAATAAAGATTTTGCACGAAGGATACAGGAGTATAAATGAAAATATGGCAAATATAATAGAAATAACAGATTTTGAATCAGCGGAACTGGATGTGTATGCACGTTATTCGGAGGTTCAGTTACTGCGGATCCATGAACCGAAACCGGGGATTTTTATCGCAGAAAGTCCAAAGGTGATCGAACGGGCGCTGGATGCGGGTTATGAGCCGATCTCCATGCTGGTGGAGCACAGACACATTGAGACACAGGCGAAAGGGCTGATTACACGATGCGGAGATATTCCGGTCTATACAGCAGAATATGAAGTGCTGACGAAGCTGACCGGCTTTGCACTGACCAGAGGAATGCTTTGTGCTATGAAACGACGTGTGCTGCCGACGGTTGCAGAGGTATGTCAGAAAGCCCATCGCATCGCAGTGCTGGAAAATGTCGTAAACCCTACCAATGTGGGAGCAATTTTCCGTTCTGCGGCGGCACTTCATATGGATGCGGTGCTGCTGACTCCGGGATGCAGCAATCCCCTGTACCGCCGGGCGATGCGCGTGAGTATGGGAACAGTATTTCAGGTGCCGTGGACGATCTTTCCGGAGAAAGAAAAGTGGCCGGAGGACGGTATGGCATGTCTGCAGAAGCTGGGATTTAAAACTGCAGCCATGGCATTGCGCGATGATTCCGTGAGCATTGATGATGCCGGATTGATGGCAGAGGACAAACTGGCAGTCGTGCTTGGTACGGAAGGAGACGGTCTGGGTGGAACGACCATTGCGGACTGTGATTATACCGTAAAGATCCCCATGGCACATGGGGTGGATTCCCTGAATGTAGCAGCAGCCAGTGCAGTGGCATTCTGGCAGCTGGGAAACAGAACATAATTTGGGGTTATGAAGATGATAAAAACAGCTACAAGCAGACAGAAATAACAATGAATCACGATCTGCAAAGCATACATAACATACATAAAATTCGTGGTTCCGTAAGGAGGGTACATACAGATGAAACGTAAAAAATTAGCAGCTTTCGGGCTTGTGATCGCTTTGACAGCAAGCAGCAGTTCCGCCGCTTTTGCAGCAGCTGTCCCGGCGGCTTCCAATATGGAAACTACTGCTGTACAGCAGATGGATCAGGCGGAAGAGACAGATACCGATATTCTGAGTGACAGTGAGGCAGTCGAGTTGCAGCAGGAGATCGCTTCTTATTCCAATGATGGAATTTTACTGACAGCGGCAGCACCGTCCACCATTGGTGGTGTGGCTACTACCGATATTATAAATGCCGCCAAAGTAATGATCCGTAAATATGAGGGTAGTTACAGCTCTGTGAATGCGAACGACAACGGGGCACTTTCCATCGGAAAGATGCAGTGGCATGCGGATCGTGCGAAAAGCCTTCTGCGGATTATTATTTCCGGAGATGCTGCAAGTGCACAGGCGATCCTTGGCGATGCACTGTACAACGAGATTCTCAGTGATGCAAGCTGGAGCAAACGTGTCCTGACGGATGACGAGGCAAAAAAGATGCGGACACTGCTTGCCACCACACAGAGTCAGCTGGCACAGGATGTGCAGGAAAATACCGATGTGACAGGGTATGTCAACGACATTTACAATCGCGGTATCCGCAATGCGGCAGCCGTTGTTTATCTGGCGGATGTTGAAAATCAGAGTGGTTCCGGTGGCGTGAAGACGATTTTATCCTATGCAAAGAATTTTGGGAATCTCGGAGATCTGACGCTGAATGAGATACATATTACTACCGTATGCTATGCATATACAAATCGAAACAGCTGGATTAACAAATCAGAAAAAAATAGAACAGATTTTATTACGAGAAGGATCAACGCATATACCGATGCTTCCGGTCTCGGGTGGACATACTGCAATGCAGGGGATTACCGGATGCCGTCCACTTCACCGGCTGTCAGCAAGATCGGTATCCAGTGGCTGCAGAATGCGCTGAATCAGTATCAGAACGCAGGTCTTTCTCTGGATGGAAGCTATGGACCGGCGACGAAGGCAGCGGTCAGGGCATTTCAGCAGAATGCAGGATTATCTGTGGATGGGGATGCAGGAGTGAATACGATCCGTGAACTGATCCGCAGGCTGTATTTTAACAAGGCGATCTACGGACGTTCTGAAATCATCGGTAATACCGTTACCGGTCTGGTCCAGGATACAGACGGCAGATGGGTTTATAAGGTAAATGATAAAATAGATACGACTTACACCGGACTGGCTTCAAATGAATATGGCTGGTGGTACATTTTAAACGGTGTGCTGGACTTCAGCTATAACGGTTTTGGCCGGAATGGAGACAGCTGGTGGTACTGCCGTGGAGGTAAAGTACAGTTCGACGACAATGGCGTGATCGAAGGAACGGTAAACGGTACGTATGGCTGGTGGAAAGTGGTAAACAGCCAGGTTATTTTTGACAATGATGTATGTGCAAATGCCAGTGGCTGGTGGAAGATCACAAACGGAAAAGTAGATTTCGATTATACCGGCCTGGCACAGAATGCAGGTGGCTGGTGGTATATCCACAACGGTGCGGTAGATTTTGGCTACACCGGATTTGGTCAGAATGGAAACAGCTGGTGGTACTGCCGTGACGGTCAGGTGCATTTTGACGATACCGATGTGATCGAAGGAACGGTAAACGGTACGTATGGCTGGTGGAAAGTAGTGAACAGCCAGGTTATTTTTGATAATGATGTATGTGCAAATGTGTATGGCTGGTGGAAGATTACAGACGGAAAAGTAGATTTTGGTTATACGGGTCTGGCACAAAATGTTGGCGGCTGGTGGTATATCCGGAATGGCGCAGTAGATTTTGATAAAAACAGCGTGCTGGAAGGAACGGTAAACGGAGATACTGCATGGTGGAATGTCCGTGGCGGCCAGGTCATCTTCCGGAGTACCGTAGCGGATAATGAGATGGGCTGGTGGCGGATCGAAAATGGAAAAGTCAACTTCGGCTACAACGGAATCGCCCAGAATGATTTTGGCTGGTGGTACATCCGGAACGGTCAGGTAGATTTTGGCTATACCGGAACGGTAACAGACGGTAACAGAACTTATCAGGTAGTCAACGGAAATGTCAACCGGCAGTAGCAGATAAAGAGAGAAAAGGAAAAGTGAAGCGATGTTATTTCAGGAACAAATAAAAATGGTAAAACAAGCGGCACCGGAACTGGCAGCCACCACAAATGAGCAGCGGAATGCAGCTCTGGCAGCGGTGCGGACAGCACTGCAGCAGCATCAGGAAGAGATTTTTGAGGCAAACCGGCAGGATATGGAGCAGGCGGAGGCAGATGGTGTCTCCGGTCCGGTCCGGAAAAGGTTAAAATTTGATGAAGGAAAACTGCGGGATGTGATGGCAGGTATTTCAGATCTGACCGGTATGGAAGATCCGCTGTTTCAGACACAGTTTGCCCGTGAACTGGATGAAGGTCTGGTGCTGAAACGTGTCACCTGTCCCATCGGTGTCATCGGTGTGATTTTTGAGGCGCGTCCGGATGCGCTGGCACAGATCTCCGCACTGTGTATCAAGAGCGGAAACTGTGCGATCTTAAAAGGGGGAAGTGAAGCTCTGCGCACGAATAGAACGCTGTTTGATATTATCCACCGTGCTGTGATCAACGCAGGACTTCCGGCAGATTGTATGATGCAGCTGGAGGCCCGTTCTGAGATCAACGAACTCCTGGAATGTCATGATTCAGTGGATCTGCTGATTCCGCGTGGCTCCAATGCCTTTGTGCAGTATATTATGAACCATACCAAGATTCCGGTAATGGGACATGCAGATGGCATTTGTCATATTTATGTGGATAAGGAGGCAGATCTGGCGAAAGCAGTTCCGATCATTGTGGATGCCAAGACGCAGTATGTGTCTGCCTGCAATACCGTGGAGACAATTCTCATTCACGAGGATGTCCGGGAGCAGTTGCTGCCAATGCTGAAGGCGGCGCTGGATGCAAAACAGGTGGAATTGCGCGGCACAAAAGAGATTGCAGCTGTGGTAGACTGTGTACCGGCTACGGAGATGGATGACAGGACCGAGTATCTGGACTACATTCTTTCTGCAAAAACAGTGAAAAGTGTGGAGGAAGCCATTGTGCATATCAATCGCTTCGGCTCTCATCATACAGACTGTATCATCACTGAAAATCCACAGACCGCAGAGCATTTTATGAATCTGGTGGATTCCGCCGGGGTATATCAGAACTGTTCCACGCGTTTTGCGGACGGATACCGTTATGGATTTGGTGCAGAGGTGGGGATCAGCACAGGAAAACTTCATGCCCGGGGTCCGGTGGGACTGGAAGGTCTGGTCAGCTACAAATACAAACTGTATGGAAGTGGACAGATCGTGGCAGATTATGCATCCGGTGAAAAGCAGTTTCATTTTAAAAACCTTTATAAAAGATGCATAAAAAATGCATAAACGTATATTTTTAATCGCAAAAATACAGAAAGTATAAGGAAAGACTGAAAAAAAATACATAAATAAGTTATTTTTATGCATAATAACCATTGCATTCTCTTCTCATTGCAACTATAATAAACGCTAGTAAACATTTCAGATAGGATTGTATAGAGGAGAAAAAATATGAAAGCAAAGAAAATCGTAGCCCTGGTGGCAGCTGCAGCAATGGTGCTTTCCATGGCAGCATGTGGCAGCACAGATAACAGCAGTTCCGATGCAAAAGACGGAAGCGCAGCAGCAGAGACAACAAAAACATCTGACAGTGATACATTGGTTATGGCAACCAACGCAACATTCCCGCCATATGAATATGTAGATGGAGAGGAGTACAAAGGTATCGATATCGAGATTGCACAGGCAATTGCTGATGCAATGGGCAAAAAGCTGGAAGTAGATGATATTGATTTTGATTCCATTATCCCGGCGATCACAACAGGAAAAGCTGACATGTCTCTGGCAGGCATGACTGTCACTGACGAGCGTAAAGAGAATGTAGATTTCTCTGATAGCTACGCAACCGGTGTTCAGGTAATCATCGTTCCGGAAGATTCCGATATCACAGGTCCGGATGATCTGGCAAATGACAAGATGATCGGTGTTCAGCAGGGAACAACAGGCCACATCTACTGCTCCGATACACCGAAAAACGGTGGATTCGGTGAGGATCATGTAACCGCTTATCCGAACGGCGCAAGTGCAATCCAGGCATTACAGACCGGTAAAGTAGATGCAGTTGTTATCGATAACGAGCCGGCAAAAGCTTTCGTAGCTGAGAATCCAGGATTAAAGATTCTTGATACAGAGTATGTAACAGAGGATTATGCAATCGCTGTGAAAAAAGGAAATACAGAGTTATTAGATCAGATCAATGAGACTCTGGCAAAATTAAAAGCAGACGGAACATTACAGTCCATTATTGATAAATATATCAAGGCTGAGTAATCCACGTTAGGAAACGTATGAAACGGGGTAGCATGCTATGCTGCCCCCATTTTGCTGATTACAGGAAGTATATAAAAAGAGGAGAAATGAACATGCAGGAATGGTTTGCAAAACTGGCAAATGACTTTGCCCAGACCTTTATTACCAAAGATCGCTGGCAGTTGTTTGCAAAAGGATTTACCGTTACCATCCGCGTTGCAATACTTGCCCTTCTGATGGGTATTGCAATCGGTGTACTGGTGGCGATCGTCCGCACAAAACATGATTCCAGAAAGAAAAATGCACATGGCTTCGGCAATGTGATCTTAAACATTTTAAATGCAATTTGTCAGGTTTATCTGACCATTATCCGGGGAACCCCTATGATGGTTCAGCTGATGATCATGTATTTCGTAGTATTTTCATCCAGCCGACATGAGGTGGCAGTAGCGACACTGGCGTTCGGTATCAACTCCGGTGCTTATGTAGCGGAGATCGTGCGAGGCGGTATCATGTCTGTTGACGCAGGTCAGATGGAAGCCGGCCGCTCGCTGGGTATGAACTATACACAGACCATGCGCCACATCATTATCCCACAGGCAATCAAAAATATTTTGCCGGCACTGGGAAATGAGATGATCACATTACTGAAGGATACATCTCTGATGACTGTTATCGGAGCAAAGGATCTGACAAAAGCAGCTCAGACCGTACAGGCTGTTACTTACCAGGCATTCATGCCGTACATCAGCATCGCAGTGATCTACCTTGTGTGCGTTATCGCTTTATCCAAGCTACTTGCACTGATTGAGAGGAGGATGAGAAACAGTGATAGACGTTAAAAATCTGGAAAAAACTTTTGGCGATCATAAAGTATTGGCCGGAATCAATGAACATATTTATCCGGGAGAAAAGGTCGTTGTCATCGGACCGTCCGGTTCCGGAAAATCAACGTTTCTGCGCTGTCTGAATCTGTTGGAGGAGCCGACAGCCGGAACGATTACCGTTGATGGCGAGGACATCACAGATCCGAAGACAGACATCGATAAGGTGCGTCAGAAAATGGGAATGGTGTTCCAGCAGTTTAACCTGTTCCCACATCTGACTATTAAGGAGAACATCAAGCTTGCACCAGTGACGTTAAAGCTCATGTCAGACAGCGAAGCAGAGCAGAAAGCCATGGAACTTCTGGAGCGTGTCGGTCTGCCGGATAAAGCGGAGGCATATCCGAAACAGCTTTCCGGTGGTCAGCAGCAGCGAATTGCAATTGCCCGCGCCCTGGCCATGAACCCGGAAGTCATGCTTTTTGATGAGCCGACATCCGCCCTGGATCCGGAAATGGTAGGCGAGGTTCTTCAGTTGATGAAAGAGCTTGCTGATGACGGAATGACCATGGTAGTCGTAACACATGAGATGGGATTTGCCCGTGAGGTGGGTACCCGCGTTCTGTTCATGGATGGCGGAAATATCGCAGAACAGAATAATCCGAAGGATTTCTTCGAGAATCCGAAAAATCCGAGACTACAGGAATTTTTATCGAAAGTTCTTTAGGTATAAAGTGTTAAGTGTAAAGGGTAAATCCGGAGGAAAAATCCGGGTTTGCCCTTTTCGTTGAAGCATGGAGGAGAAAATGATGTATTTGTTACCAAAGCCACGAAAGTGGAAAACGACAGAGGGGATTTTTACAATTTGTTATAACCGCGCCATTGTAGTGGACAACAGCTGTCCACCTGAGGTCTATGAGGATGCAAAGCTGTTTCAGCAGGTCCTTTGTGAATCATTGGGATTTGCGCTGCGTATCACAAGAGGCAGTGCGTGTCCGGGGGATATTAGCCTGCGGTTGGATGAAGCACTGGAAGCACAGGCGTATGAGCTGCATATAAATGCAGACGGAATCATCATAACCGGCGGCAGTGCCTGTGGACTTTTTTATGGTATGCAGACATTGCGTCAGATGACGCAGCAGGAGGGCTGCTGTCTTCCGTACACGAACATTCAGGACAAACCTCAGATTGAACATCGTGGATTTTATCATGATGTGACCAGAGGCCGGATCCCGACCATGGATTATCTGAAAAAACTGGTGGACCGTATGGCTGCATATAAGCTGAATCAGTTGCAGCTGTACATGGAACATACATTTTTATTTGCAAAATTTTCGGAAGTCTGGCGGGATGATACACCGCTGACACCGGAGGATATTCTGGAACTGGATGCTTACTGCAGAAAGCGCCACATGGAACTGATCCCGAGTATTGCATGTTTTGGTCATTTGTATAAAGTGCTTCGTACCAAAACGTACTGCCATTTGTGTGAACTTCCGGATATGGAACAGGAGCCATTTGGATTTGTGGATCGTATGAAGCACCACACACTGGATGTGTCAAACCCGGAGAGTATGCAGCTGGCAAAATCGCTGATCGATGAATTTATGCCATTGTTTACATCAAAGTATTTTAATATCTGTGCGGATGAAACCTTTGATCTTGGAAAAGGAAAAAGTGCCGGGCTGGCAGAGACAAAAGGTACACAGCGTATGTACCTGGATTTTGTCAAAGAACTGTGCGGGTATGTGGTGAGCAAAGGAAAAATCCCGATGTTCTGGGGCGATATCATCTGTGCGTTTCCGGAGGCTGTACAGGAACTGCCAAAGGAAACCATCTGTCTGAACTGGGGATATGACGCTGACTGGCCGGAGGATTCCACACGAAAACTTTCCGGGGCCGGAGCGAGACTTTATAACTGCCCGGGGGTGAGTGGCTGGGATCAGCTGGTAAATCAGATCAGAGTTTCCTATGAAAATATCAGCAGGATGTGTCACTATGCCGTTGATTATCATGCAGATGGTGTACTGAATACGGACTGGGGGGATTGTGGGCATATCAATCACCCGGATTTCAGTCTGGTTGGAATGATCTATGGAGCAGCATTTTCCTGGAATCCGGAGATTCCGGCCTTTGACGAAATCAACCGACAGATATCCCGGATTGCTTATGGAGATGTCTCAGAAACACTTGTGTCTGTGCTGGCAAAAATCTCTGTCAGCTGGAAGTTTACCTGGCGCAATGCGGTAGACAGGCTGGAACAACTCCGGGAAGTACCGTTATATTCGATGGAAGTTTATCAGAAAGCGGCAGAACAGCTGGAAGAGATAAAAGGTGAACTGTATGCATTTGTGTCACATCTTCCGGTAGAACAGAAAAAACAGATCCACGCATATCTGATTGCATTACAGGGAATGATTTTGTTACAGAAACTGGGCATGGTATTGGCGGGTGATCAGACATCAGATGAAACATGCAGCGGGCAGCGTTGTGCACTGGCAGAAGAACTCGAATACTGGCTGTATGATTACAAAGCATTGTGGCGCAGTGTGAGCCGTGAATCGGAACTGTTCCGGATTCAGCATGTAATCTGCTGTTATGCAGACTGGCTGCGCAGCTGATTGTGAAATAGATTTGGGTGTTTTGCCCCTGGCATCATCTTAAATATTAAGAAAAATTCAGAATTTTCATGGGGGATTTTCAAAAAACTCTGCTATACTGGACAAGTCATACAAGAGAAAACGTTAAGAAAGAGAAATATTAAGGAATAAAAGCGAAAGCGATTTGTTTTAAATGTGTGTGACGGGTGAGGTATGTGAGAATGATGAAACAAAGTGAAGATAAAAAAATAGAAAAATTGCAGACAATGATCTTTACCGGAATTCTGGTGGCGGTCTTTGTACTGCTGATTCGTCTGGTCTGGCCGGATGGGTGCTTTTATGGTTCTACTACGGACTGGTACAATCAGCATGTGACGCTGGCAGAGACAATTCGAAACGTGTGCATGCAGGAGCGGACACTGGCGCCGTCCTGGATTTCCCTCGGAGGCGGAAGCAATGGATTTCAGTTTGCGTATTATGGCTATTACCGCCCGGATATTATCATAGGCTGTCTGTTTCCACAGATTCCTATGACAGTATTGATCCCGGTCTATGCACTGAGCAGCTATCTGGCGGCGGTACTCCTGATGCAGCTCTGGCTCAGAATGAAGGGAATGACACCGTATGCTGCCTTCTTTGGAAGTATGCTTTTTTTGCTGGCCGGCTGTTTTTTCCAGACACACCGGCAGATCATGTTTGTAAATTATATGCCGTTTTTATTGCTGGCATTGATTTTCCTGGAAAAACGCAGATTTGCACTGATGAGCATCAGCCTGACGCTGATTTATCTGCACAGCTTCTATTATGCTATAGCCTGTCTGGCAGTGATCGGCTGGTTTGCAGTGGGAATGCTCCGCAAGGAAGATGTCAGGGGACGCAGACACCTGTTGTTTCAGGGTGTTACCAGTGTTATCCTGTCGCTTGGAATGGCAATGATGCTGCTTCTTCCGACATTCATGACAATTCTGGAGCATAAGCACAGTGGAGAAAAAGCTACCACATGGGTGGATCTGGTGATGCCGAATATTAAAAACCTGTTGTATGATCCTTATGGTCTTGGGCTGACGCTGCTGTGCCTGTATCTGTTGGTGCTTGGACTGCGGGTGAGGGAAGTGCGCTGGCAGTGCGCTCTGCTTTTAGCGGGAAGCCTTTTTGGCGTTGCGTCTTATGTGCTGAATGCAACTTTGTATGCAAGAGGAAAGATTTTGATGCCTTTTGTACCGGTGGTCATTTATTATTGTATGCAGGTGTTTCAGAAAATCCGGAAGGGTGAGACGCAGTGGCGTCTGTGGCCGCTTTTGATTTTTGCTGTTATAATGCTGACCCAGCGGAACCAGGAATGGTTTGCCTGGGTAACACTGGATGGAGCGATTCTGCTGACCATTGTCCTGGTGGATCTGATTTTGCGAAAACATGCGCATCTGACGGAGGAAGAAGAAGAGCGGCAGAGTCTGTACGGGACAGGAATGTTTCGCTATATCGGTCTGTTTGTCATGCCCTTTTTCATTTATCTGGGGGCGGCGGCTATGGAAGGCTGGCAGGGAATCCAAAATGCAGAAGCCAGTCAGGCATCCGGTGTAAATACAGAGCAGACAATGAGCACGGATACCGATCAAAGTCTGGGCGCGGGTGTCGTTTGGCATACCGGTACGGAAAACGGTGCAGTTTCGGATACAGATACTGACACGGAATCAGAGCAATTTACAGAGGAAGAATTACAGGCTTTTTGTGGAAACCGGCTGTATCGTTGCGACAAACTGACGGATACGAAGAAAGAGTGCAATGCGTTGCTGTTTTATGGTCAGCAGAGTGCGAATATGTATTCTTCTGTCACAAATCCGCTGTATCAGAATTTCTACTACAATGTAGTGAAAATGCCGATTCAGATTAATAACCGGACAGCATTATTGGAAGAGCGGAACCCGCTGTTTGCACAGCTGATGGGAGAACGCTATATCCTGACTACGGAGAATAAGATGCCTTCGGGCTATTCCATTTTGCAGCAGAAGGGCAGATATGTCATTGCGGAAAATACGGATGTACTGCCAATTGCCTATACTACGGCGGACTGCATTTCGGATAAACAGTTTGCATCTTTGGACGATATGGAGAAAATGACAGCATTGAGCCGATATACCGTGGTGGAAAATGAAAGACAGAAAACGGTGAAAGTATCTGAGATGGATGAAATTACACTGCCGGGGCTGGATGCAGAGGAAGTCAGCCGTGATAAGCAGATTCAGGTCACACCGGTGAAGAAGGGTTATCGGATCACAGCTACGGAGAGCGGTGTGCTCCGGATTCCGCTGGATCCGGATATGAAAAACGGAACACTGTATTTCCGATTTCAGGTAGAAAATCATACAGCGGATCCGGTGGTCATTTCAGCAAATGGAAGGCGAAATAAGTTATCCGGTCTGGATGCACCGTATCCAAATGAAAATAATGTCTTTTCTTATATGTTAAAGGAAAAAGGCAGGGATAAATATATTTCTTTGAAACTGTCTGCCGGAACTTATGACCTGACTGACATCGCGTGCTATCGTTTTCCGACAACATTGTTTCAGAAAAAGCAGGTGCAGTCTGCGACGCTGCTTCCGGAAGAACAATGGAACAAAAACAGTGTACTCAGTTGTGCAATTACTGCAGGAGAAGAGGGTTATTTCGTTACTTCTATTCCAATGCAAAACGGACTGAAGCTGTATGTGGATGGAAAGGTGACAAAACTGGAAAAAGTGAATACTGCTTTTGCCGGTGCGAAAGTAACTGCCGGTACACACACGGTGGATCTGCAGTTTGAACCGCCGGGACAACGGTATGGGATTATGGCAAGTCTGCTGTCTGTAATATTGTTTGGAATATGGGCAGCAGGAACAGCCCTACGGAATCGTACACGCGAATGAACGCTTGAATTTTTTTGAAATTGGTAGCACCAATGTATTGAAAAATATTTGAATTCTGCTATAATGATTGGGAAACTGAATTGCATTTTTAGGAAAATGTTATCGTAAAATGTAGACTTTTTGACCAGGGAAAAGAGGCGTTATTATGAAGTATATTCGTCAATTTGTCATTATTCTTTTTATTTCTTTTATAGGAGAGGCATTGAAATATGTATTGCCGCTGCCGATTCCGGCAAGTATTTACGGACTTGTGCTGATGTTTGTCCTGCTGGAAACGAAAGTGCTGAAGGTGGAAGCGGTTCAGGATGCGGGAAAATTTCTGATCGAGATCATGCCGATGATGTTTATTCCGGCAGGTGTCGGTCTGCTGAACGCATGGGATACATTAAAACCAGTGCTGATTCCGATAATTGTGATCTTGTTTGTATCCACAATTGTAGTTATGGGTGTTTCCGGAAAAGTAACACAGACGATGATTGAAGCAGAGGAGCGTAAGAAAAATGAAGGACATTCTGAATAATTCTATGTTTTTCGGCGTACTGGTGAGTATCCTTGCATATGAAGTCGGAGTATTGCTGAAAAAGAAATTTAAATTTGCATTGTTAAATCCGTTACTGATTTCTATCGTGATCATTATTTTGGTCCTGGTAGGGTTCCATATTGATTATGATACATATAATGATGGTGCACAGCTTTTAAGTTATCTGCTGACACCGGCCACCGTATGTCTGGCAATTCCGCTGTACGAGCAGATGGAACTGCTGAAGAAGAACTGGAAAGCCATTATGGGTGGTATTATCTCAGGTGTCCTGACCAGTGCTGTCTGTATTCTGGTATTGTGTCTGATCTTCCACCTGGAGCATGATATGTTTGTGACATTGCTGCCGAAGTCTATCACAACAGCAATCGGTATGGGTGTGTCAGAAGAACTGAATGGTATTGTGACGATTACCGTTGCGGTTATTATTATCACCGGTGTGGTTGGAAATGTGCTGGCGGATTTTGTATACAAGTTATTCCATGTTACACATCCGGTGGCAAAAGGAGTTGGACTGGGTACTTCCGCACATGCGATCGGTACTGCAAAAGCACTGGAAATGGGTGAGATCGAAGGGGCAATGGGTGGTTTATCCATCGCCGTTGCAGGTATTCTGACGGTTATTGTAGCACCTATTTTTTCACATATCTTTTAGCGCACAGGGAATGCAGAGGACATTCTTGACTCGAATGGAATCAGGCTTGCAAAAATAGTGTATTATACTTATAATTAGTCTATGTCAGCTTACACTGACCAGAATCACGCATCAAGTTTCACGTGCGTTTGACTTGAATTAGCAAAAGATTCTGAATTAGTAGAAAGTGAGAATAGGATATGGCGTTTAAATGTGTAAACGAACTGGATAAATTTATGTTCCAGGATGCGGAAGTAAAGAAAATGGAGTTAAATCCGGGGCTTATGACGATGGTTCTGCTGGGCGTAGCAGCAAAGCATAACAATCCGTCGAATGATACTCTGACTGATCGATATCTGGATGACACAGAACTTCGTTTCAAATCTCCGGTAATTACAAGATTTTTATTAGAAGGCGCAAAGTATTATGACGCAAACAATGTACTGCAGCGGGAAGTGCCGGATCAGGATATTCCGGAAGAACAGTTTAAAGAGATTTTCCGGAAAATACAGGAAGATGGAAAAGTATTTGTAGTGACACCGAAACCTGCAAAAAACGGTGGCGCATGTTGCTGTGAGATCGCTGTGGATGTAGAGGAAGATACTTACTGGATAGAAGTAGAGTTTGAAAAAGCTGTCGTGGAATGGGAGCATTTCTTAAACAAGGTGCAGGCATAGAAAAGATAAGAGATGCCATTTGTCTGAGCAAGTGAAAGAACATAAGCTGGCTGGAGTTATAGCCAGCTTTGCATGCATTGCATGACGTGCATCTCGCAGCAAAAATGCCTGGGCATTCTTGAAATGTACAGATGCGGAGGAAAATACAGAAATGATACTGGTATGGCTTTTTGTTGCTGCCGCAATCCTGTTTGGCTTACTGGGCTTAAGTCTATATATGCTTCGACCGGAAACAGAAAAAACACGGTCTTTTGCAGCTTTTGATCATACAATGATCGCTCATCGTGGTCTTTTTGATAATCATTCAGAAGCACCGGAAAACAGTCTGGCAGCATTTCGAAAAGCGGTAGATCAAGGTTTTGGCATTGAGCTGGACGTGCAGCTTACCAAAGATGGAAAACTTGTGGTTTTTCACGATTTTGACCTGAAGCGTATGTGCGGCATACATAAGAAATTAACAGAAATTATATATGTCTTTTTGACTATCTTTTTATATCTTCTTAAATGTCCGCAAAGCCTTATTTTATAGGCTCTACGGGCATTTTGCTTTTGTGGTAAACCTCACATATCTAGGTCTATCTTCTTATATTTTCGCTATCAAGCGTGGTTAAAATCGTGGTAACTACTTCTTATGCGATTAGACGCTGAACCTCTGATTTTGCGGTATCTATGGACGCATGAGCGTACCAGTTCATTGTGATACTGATGTTTGAATGTCCCATGATATACTGTAAATCTTTTGGGTTCATGTTCTTGCTAGCCAGCCTTGTGCAGAATGTATGGCGTAGCGTATGCGGTGTGATATGTGGCAAGGGATTATCCTTGTGGTGCTTGTTGTATTTCTTTATCATACGAACAAATAAGGCGTTATAATCAATCGCAACTTTGGGCTTCCCTTTATGATTGACAAACAGAAAATTGCTCCGTCCGTCTATCACAAATGGTTCTGCTTTTGGGTGTTTCTTCATAACCCGTTGAAATGCCTGTATTGTTTCTCTGCTTAATGGCACTTGCCTTATTCCGCTCTTTGTTTTAGGCGTTTCAATATAATAGCCCTGTTCCTTGCTCTTTAATAACTGGTGGTCGATAATCACAACTTCATTCTTGAAATCAATATCGGCTACTGTCAGTCCGCACAGTTCCGAGATACGAAGTCCTGTTTTTAACAGTATCAGCACATCATCATAATGCTTGTGATACACATTGTCCGTCTTAATAAATGACAATAAGGCTTGTTCCTGTTCCTCTGTCAATGCGACTTTCTCTTTGGTATCATTTTCTAGGACTTCATTTAACTTGAAATCAAAAGGGTTCTTCCTTACGCAATCGTCTTGTATGGCGATATAGAATGACGCTTTTAACGAGCGTTTATGGTTGTTAATGGTATTGTAGGAAAAGCCTTTGTCTTTCATGCGTAACGCCCATTCCTTAGCGTCAGAGGGCTTGATTGTATCAATGCTCCTAGCACCTAACTTATCCTCTTTCAATAACCGCATGAGTTGTTCCCGTTGTTTCATTGTGCTTTTCTTCACGTTTGCCCTCTGTGCGTTCTGTTTGGCATAGAGTTGGCAAAGCGTCATTTTCTTGCCTGTGCTGTCGATACCGTCCTCAATATCCCGTCTTATCTGCTGTTCCAGTTCTCGAAGTGAGGGTTTTTCCCGTTTTCCCTTTGGTGTTGGGTCTGTGGGTGTCAATCTCCAAGCATACACATATTTTGTGTTTCCAAATGCGTCTACATATTTATATAAGTATTTCCCGTCTGTTCGTTGGCTCTCTCCAGTATGCAGGATACGTCCTTTACTATCCCGTCTTTTTTCTTTCATGGTGTCTGCTCCTTTCCTTGTTGGAAAGAGCCTTGATATGACTTGTGTTCATCATAACACATACAAGGCTCATTTGCATTAGATTGCGTCCAATTTGTCAATGACCTGTTCAAACTGTCGGCGTTTAATCTGTATGCGGTTGCCATTCATAATGAGCCAGCCAGCGTCCTTGTTTTCCTCTGCCAATCGTCTTAACTTGTTTTCTCCGATACGGAAATACTTTGACGCTTCTTCAATGGTAAGGGTGTATTTTTTCCATACAGGAATATCGTTGTTATTCATCAGATACCCCCTTTCCCATGTTTCGTGTCATACTGGATATAGGGGATAAGGTCGGTGCGGTCTATCCTCTGTAAGTGGGCGGTTAGTTTACTGGAAAGGGAATTGCTGTATCTTGCTTTATCAAGCATAGTTCCCACTTTTTCCAATCCACCTAATGCGTCATGTTCTTCTAAAAAGTAAAAACTTTTGACAGCGGAAATCACGCCACCCTCTGTGAGCCATTGCTGTGTTTCTTCAAGAGAATTATGTAGTTTCGGTACTTGCAGTTTTAAGACTTTCACAGCCCCTAAAAAGCGTTCCCAAAACCGACACGTTTTCCATCTGCTCTTATTACTTTCATTTCTGTTTGGCACGACAAAGCGTAGGTTGCTTGCCAGCAGTCCGAAAGCCAGTTCCCCAAGTTCCAGCGGTCTGTCTTTGAATGTCATGGCAAAAGCATGAGCCTTATCATCACGTAGTTGCATTTCTGTCCGTTTCCAACTGCCGACTTCATCAAGTGTCTTATTATGTTTTGAACAGACTTCCTTATCTTTATCATAAAAGCGGTAGGACAATCCTGATTTACCAGCACCGATATAAACGGTCTTTGCGGTGTCGAAATCATCAAACTTGCTTTCGTCAAAGTGGTAGCCCTCACTATTCGAGATAAATTCCTCTTTTTTGCATTTCTTCTTTATCTGCTCTATGGTAAAGAATGGCTTTTCGTTCTTATCATCAATGGCAATATCCAGTCTTGTGAAATGGAAATTATCCAGTCCGTATCTTCGCTCACAGCGTCGGAACATATCCCCAAAGGTATAATTCCTACTGTCGAGAATACGGAAAATATCATCACAACCTCTGCCAGTCATAACAAGATAACAGCCTAGCCCCTGTGGGTTGTCCTCTGTCTTTCTTGCGTCCCCCGATACATAAATATCTCCAATCTGCCAGCGTGCTTGATACGTCTTGAATTTAACGCTTGCCGGATAGACATTAAAAATATCAGTTGGTAAACCTAAAATGTGCATGATTACATCTTCAGCGGTTACAGTATCAAATACAATGCTGATGTAATCAATCTTAACGGATAAATTTTTGTGTGTAGTTATAGTGCATTTCTCCTTTCGTATGCCCCGTTTTTTTGCGGGGTAAAAATTGTGTTTTTTCCTTTATTTATCACAGTTTCTAGGTACTATGACATGTATACGCAGGGCGGTGTTACATATACGCCCTTTACGAACGCCTAAAGGCGTTCCCTTTCTTCCTGTGTCTGCCCCGTTCTTAACGCTCACGAGCCTTGTAAGGCTCGTGGCTAAACGGAACAGCCCCAGTCAGAAACCTTATTTTCGGTCTGATAGTCCATGCTTATTCATGCTATCAAAGTGAAAATATATATTTTATATGCTTACTCAAGCGTGTGATTGACCCTAGCGTGCTTAATCACTCTGTCTAATACGATAATAACTCCATTAGAATTACTTGTCAAGAAGTTTTTGTTGACTTTTAGATATAGATTAAGTATGATATGCTTATAAATACCAAGAAAAGCAACGAAAGGAGCGGTTATACTAAGTTATGGAGCATTATGAAAAGAAAATCAGTTTCTTAGGAGAAAACATACAGACCATAAGAAAACACAGAGGAATGAAACAACAGGAACTTGCGGACAAAATCGGTATCAATATGCAGAGCCTTTCCAAGATTGAACGTGGCGTGAATTATCCTACCTTTGATACGTTAGAGAAGATAATGGACGTGCTGGGTGTAACGCCCAATGAATTATTGTCGGGAGAATGGAAGTATATTGACCACACCGAGCCCTATATCATGGATATTATCAAACGGGAACAAGACTTCAATGTTTCCTTAGATTACCTGTCTGAAAATGAATTTTTCGATGATGAAAAAGAATGCACATTTTACAAGGCATATAAACTCATACAGTATATCCATAACTACATTACCAATGAGGTTACGGAGTTGGAAGAACTTATGGAAATCAAGCAGTTGATACAGCGTCAAAAACTGGAACGCATGATAAAAGTGCATAAGGAAATGCGAGGGTTAGACCGATACAGAGAACAGCCCAAAGAGTATAAATACCATGACCCTTATGATGATTGGATATTTCGTCAGCTTGCGGATATAGACAACAGAAACAACATTCCCGACACTTCTCCACAAGTAGACTTCAATGAAGCAGACTATGAAGATTATCTAAAGGCGAAATGGAACAGAGGTCTTTAATTTCCTCTTGCATGGAAGATACAGCAAACAAAAAGCCCAGTAAAGAGTGCAAAGCACCACCAATGGTGGCAAGGCTCTTGACAGGGCTTTTTCTTTTCTGTTGTGGGGTAATCAAGAGGAAGAAAGAAAAAGTGTGCATTTTTGTTCCATAAATGCTAAGGGTATGCTGATTTTTATTGTGGCGGATATATGGAACTGTTATAATATGGATATGAAGAAAGCGACAAATTTGAAAGTGTTAATAATTTTCAAACAGCCTCATTGCATGGAAATAAGAAACAGACTATCCTTAAAGTAGGAGGTGGCACAAATGGCAAATGAAGATAAAAAAGATTTTAATGCTATGTTGCATGATAGTAAGGATATGCCAAAATTTCAAATTATCATAGACCAGAAAAGTATTGAGAAATATGGTGGAAACAAAATGTATTTTGCTCCCCCGATTGACTATGACAAAGTAATGAAAAAAGTTCCGTATGGTAAAGTGATTACGGTTGGAAAAATACGAGAACACTTTGCAAAATTGAGTGGTGCAGATTTTACAGAGCCGATTACAGCGGGTATATTTGTTTCTATTGTAGCGTGGGCGAGTTATCAGCGTTCCGAAGATGAAACACCCTATTGGAGAACATTAAAAGCAAACGGAGAATTAAATGCTAAATATCCAAATGGTATTGAAGCACAGAAAGAAAAATTAGAAGCAGAGGGACATACCATTATTCAAAAGGGGCGTAAAAATATACGATACTATGTAAAGGACTATGAAAATTCTCTTTTTGATTTGAAATAGGCAAATTCTATTTCACAATTTCATATCTCTATACACAAAGCAGTTAGTCTTAGGATTGACTGCTTTTTTCATACCTAAATTTCAGATTGGAGTGATGAAATGGTGTTTGTTAGAGCTGTTCACTAAGATTATCGGTGCATAAAATTTTATTGTGGTGCAGATATGAAAATGATATAATGTGGATATGAAGAAACGGACAAATCGTTAAGGAAAGAATCGAAGGTGGTGCAAACGAAAAAGCAGTATGGAGACTTTTCATTAACTGCCCTTTCGTTTGCATCAATTTCGATTTTTTCTGGTTGAACAAAGCGCGTCAACTCTATATGGACTTTTAATTATGACACTCTATTTATCATAGGATAGCGTGTACACATAGAAACACATAGAATTTATAATTCAGTCCTGTATTATGACACCGGAAATAAGCCTCCCTAAGGAAGCTAAAAAAATATACAGTTATGATACGTTAACAGAGCATATGTGGTTTTGGTTTTATAAAATGTTGTTCTGTAGGCAGAGGAATAATCTTACCACCACAGGAAGAACACTTGCATATATCTTTATTATAAAGAAGACGGATAATGGCAGGTGCATCCATATCTTTCAGCTTGGAAATATATTTTTTGCAACCAAGGATGTTTCTGCATAGGGTAATCTTTTTCTTCTTATTTCTGGATGAAAGAAGACCATAGTGCCTGATACGTACAAAACGTTTTGGAGGAACATGCATTAAAAATCGACGGATAAATTCCTCGCCGGATATGGTGATCTCTTTCCAAAGCCCTTGGTTTTTGTAATCTTTAGCGGAAAAAGTAACTGTAGATTCTGTCATGTCTTTGATACGGTAGTTGCTGATAGCAATCCGGTGGGTGTATTTTCCAAGGTATCTGATGACAGATTCGGCACCGTCAAATGGTTTCTTGCAATAAGGAATCCATTCCTTTGTATAGCAGGTATTTAACAATTCCTTGAAAGTATAGTAGTTTTTGTAAGGTGCAGCCGATCCATGAAATTCAAGCCTGTCATTTTCCCAGAGCTGCTTAAGTTCAGCCATATATTTTCCACGAAATATTTTGGAGATCACCTTAATCGGAAGAAAAAACTCTTTTCCGTTGTCTTTCCAATGATTTTTCACATCCAGCCCTCCACCAAGAACAATCGCATGGATATGAGGATGAAAATTCATGGTGCTTCCCCATGTATGGAGGATACAAATATAGCCGATATGAGTCCCAAGATATTTACTATCAGCAGCAAGTTCACTGAGAGTATCTGAAGCCGCATGATAAAGAGCAGTGTATAAGAATTTCTGGTTGCTGTAGATAATGGGATTAAGTTCTTCTGGAACTGTAAAAACTACATGGAAATAAGGAGCATCTAAGATATCCTCACGCCGTGCATCTACCCATTTTTCTTTTGGAAACTCCTGACACATAGGACAGCATCTGTCACGGCAGGAGTTATAGTGGACTGACATGCAGCCGCAGTCCTCGCATACGCTTACATTCACACCAAAGGCACCGGTTTTGCAATTCATGATGTGATAAGCGGCCTTTCGCTGAGCGGGAGAAATACTATGTGTGGATTCAAAAGATGGATAGAAACGATGAAAAATATCCTGAATCGTACAATCCTTACTCATGATTCACCACCTTCCGGGTTGTCGAACGGGCTGCGGATTCCAAGAAGTGTCTTGTTGCTCACATGAAGGTAAACATCTGTAGAGCGAGGATCAACATGTCCTAGAAGTGACTGGATATATTTTATATCTGTGCCACTTTCGAATAGGTGGCTGGCAAAACTATGACGGCACGCATGAGAGGAAACATGACGGTTAATGCCGGCGAGTTTAGCACTTTTCTTAAAGAACTGGTTAACACTGGCTATATCAAGATATCCACCGGACCAGGAACTTGGGAAAAGGATATCTTTAGGGCGACCACATTTGTACCAATACTCTGTGAGAAGGTCTAAATTTTTTTGAGACAGAATTGTATACCTGTCAATTCTGCCTTTGGTTTCACGAACATGAATTGTCATGTTGGTACGTGAAATGTCATCATAATGAAGATGAACAACCTCTGATACACGTAATCCGGAAGAATACATAGTTGCAATAATCGCTTTATGCTTCAGATTCGGAGTGGCGTCAATGATTGCATTTATTTCATCGCGGGATAGAACAGCAGGAAGATTTCGCTCTCTTTTCATAGCCGGAACAGTGTCATCATCCCAGAGGATCTTCAGCACCTTTTTATATAAGAACTTGATTGCAGACCGATAGTGATTGTGAGTTTCAGGAGACCTTCCTTCCAGACGTTTGGCAGTAAGAAAACTTTCCGCATCTTCAAGTGTAAGATCAGAAACATTTTTTCCAATCCAACGAAGGAAGTAACTGACATCAGAGCAATACAGTTGAATAGTTCTTTCACGCAGGTTACGTTTTTCCGCTTCATTGCGGATGGATTCAAAAATATCTTTATACATAATAAAACCTCCAGAATAAGTAGTGTTAATAATTACATCTACCTATTCGGAGGTGCGTTAGCGTCATAATTCCGATTGCGGAAGAGACTGGAAAATGTTATTCTTATCATAGGCAGTGGAGCTTTCTTAGTTCAGTTGTTTCGTGTGGTAACTTAACAATAACGGATTATGGAAAGTAATTCCACTGCTTTTTTAATAAAAATAAAACTGCGCCACAGCCTTGGCAGGCCATCGCGCAGCGATTTTGTTCAACTAGAATTTGTCGAGCTGGTTAGTTCGAGATAATTTTGAGTTTGTTAAGATGTGGTGCACTTGATGGAATCACAGGTACGACATCATATTATGGAGGATGAAATAGATGATAGGTTTGATTGTTGCGAGGTCAAAGAATAATGTTATAGGCAAGAATGGTAATATACCATGGAAAATAAAGGGAGAACAAAAGCAATTTAGAGAGTTAACAACGGGTAATGTGGTTATTATGGGGCGAAAGTCTTATGAAGAAATCGGTCATCCGTTGCCTAATAGAATGAATATTGTTGTTTCCACCACAACAGAGTATCAAGGAGATAATTTAGTTTCAGTTAAATCATTAGAAGATGCATTATTATTGGCTAAAGGACGAGATGTATACATATCTGGTGGATATGGACTATTTAAGGAAGCTTTGCAAATAGTAGATAAAATGTATATCACAGAAGTAGATTTAAATATTGAAGATGGAGATACATTCTTTCCAGAATTTGATATCAATGATTTTGAAGTTTTGATAGGGGAAACACTTGGTGAGGAAGTGAAATATACGAGAACATTTTATGTAAGGAAAAATGAATTGAGTAGATTTTGGATTTAGGGTGTTTTCATAAATATATTGCTTTTTATGCATATATAAATTGTTGTAAGACAAATCCCAGTTTGACAATTTCATATCCATACACACAAAGCAGTTAGTCTTAGGATTGACTGCTTTTTAAAAAGACACCATTTAGGTGTAATGATGTCTTTTGGGTGTTATTTTATAGGTCATATCAAGGCTCATTCAATCGTGGTAAATTCGTGGTAAAATGAGTTTTTTCTATACTTCAAAATACTTGAAAGTATAGTGTTTATGCGGATAATCGAAAATTAGATATAAAATTTAACATAATTAACATATGCAGAATTAAAGCAGTATTCTTTGAAAGGCAGTACAGAAAAGATACCGCTTTTTTCTGCTGTGCTGGATCTGATTGCGGGCAGAACACCGCTTGTGGTTGAAATCAAAGTTGGTTATGATTACAAGGCGACTACGGAAGCTGCCGCAGAGATGTTATCTCAATACAGCGGTGTTTACTGTATGGAATGCTTTAATCCGCTGGCACTGGTCTGGTATCGCAGACATAATCCAAAGGTACTGCGGGGACAATTGTCTATGGATTTCTTTCACAGCGAGGATAAGATGCCGAAGATTGTGCGTTTTTTCCTGACAAATCTGCTGTTGAATTTCTGTGCAAAACCGGATTTTATATCGTATAATCACAAAGACCGACATATCCGGGGATTTCGGATGTGCCGAAAATTATTTAAAGTAAAAACCGCGGCATGGACGATAAAGAGTCAGGCCGAGCTGGAAGCTGCCCGCGGTACATTTGATATGTTTATTTTTGACAGTTTTCTGCCGGAGGAAGGAGAAAAGGTGAGATTGAGTTGAGAACAAAAAAACAGAAGATAGATGCGGGTAAGCTGCTCTTTTCCAATCACGATCTGAAGGTATTGCTGATACCTCTGATGGTGGAACAGTTGTTGAATTCTCTGATGGGTACTGTGGACAGTATGATGGTCAGCAACGTTGGAAGTGCAGCTATTTCTGCTGTTTCTCTGGTGGATTCCATTAATGTGCTGGTCATTCAGGTGTTCACCGCACTGACAGCCGGAGGTGCCATCATCTGTTCACAGTATTTGGGCAGAAAAGATGTGAAGGCCTGCAATAAGGCAGCCCGTCAGGTATTGCTGTCAATGTTGGTCATTTCCATTGGATTAATGGTAGTATGTATAGCTTTTCGTCATCCGTTGCTGCGGCTGATTTTCGGTAATGTGGAACAGGATGTTATGGATAATTCCCAGATTTATTTTCTGATCACAGCTCTGTCGTTCCCATTTATCGGTCTGTTTGATGCGAATGCGGCATTTTTCCGGGCTGAGGGAAATTCCAGGCTGCCGATGACGATTTCTGCATTATGTAATCTGGTAAATATTGCCGGAAATGCGGTTTTGATCTTTGGATTCCATATGGGGGTAGCCGGTGCGGCAATTTCCACACTTGCTTCCCGGATTCTGATGTCCATCATTATGATCTGCCGTCAGCGTGTGCCGAAGCAGGAGATTGTGATCCGTGATTATTTTAGTATCCGTCCGGATATGAAACTGATTTTGATCATTCTTTCTGTCGGAATCCCGTCCGGTATTGAAAATGGTATGTTCCAGTTTGGTAAACTGGCAATCCAGTCCACAGTGTCCACACTTGGAACTACCGCCATTGCAGCACAGGCCATGACGATCATATTAGAGAATTTAAACGGTATTGCAGCAATTGGTATTGGAATTGGTCTGATGACCATTGTCGGTCAGTGTATCGGTGCCGGTGAAAAAGAACAGGCCGTGTATTATATCAAGAAACTTGCCGTATTGTCCGAGGTGGTTGTTATCATCTGCTGTCTCATCATCTGGGGATTGACGAAGCCGATTACAATGATCGCAGGTATGGAACCAGCCAGTGCGGATATGTGTTTTTATATGATGACGGTAATCACGATTGTAAAACCAATCGTCTGGGTTCCGGCATTTATCCCGCCGTATGGACTGCGTGCAGCCGGAGATGTCAAATTTTCCATGATTTTGTCCACCTGTTCCATGTGGATCTTCCGAGTGAGCCTGTGCATCTATCTTTGCCGGGCACAGGGATTTGGACCGATCGCAGTGTGGATCGGAATGTTTACCGATTGGACCGTGCGGAGTATTGTGTTTACAATCCGGTTCCACAGACGGAAATGGCTGGATCACAAAGTTGTTTAGGGTGACTTAAAATTTATGGCTATACTTTAAGATTATGAAAGCGGACTCAGACAAATTTTTCCTTCCAGCTAACAATCGCTTGGAAGGAAAAATTTGCTCTGAGCCCGCTATTTACGTAGTGCAACCAGAAAAGTTGAATTTATGATAGCGAATCCTTATCCTTTTTCAGCAGCGGTGGCGCAAAAGGAAACACATCCTGATAAGATTTAATTTCGTCATCATTTTGTGGTCCGGATGGGATCAGACCAGTCTGGTCATTGGCAGAAGCAGATTTTCCCAGATAATCATAGTCAAAATCATCGGTTCTATCTGCCTGCTCAAACGTACCAGTGGTAACAGCATCCTTATTTGGACCACCATAATTTCTGTGACAATTCGTGTCATGTGTATTTCTATTTGTATACATATTTTTACTCATGTTCATTCCTCCAAATATAGCGTTTAATTAATATTCGCTGTACTAGTATTGGTAGCATGACAGAAATTATACAGGCATTGAATATGGACAGCGGGTTTACAACGTAAAAAGAAAAGAAACATAGCTTGGTGCCGAAAGGCATGTCTCGGGGCCGGAATAAAGACAGTGTGTTTCACAACGTAAAAAGGAGAAGAACTCAGATTAGTGATGAAGGGCGTCTTAGCCCAAAGCACTCATCTGAGTTCCTCTCCTCTCTACCTATCGTAAATCACGCTGTCCAATATGAAGGCCATCGTTTTATCCATCGTAAGCTGATCGGCGATATTCTCCACATCTTCCTCTTCCAATGTCTCTACGAATTCCTCCGGATCTTCATCCTCCTCTATTGCAATTGCCCGAAGCTCCTCAGCCAGCTCTTCCTGCGTGATGCTGATTTTTTCTGCAGCAGCAACGGCATGGAGTACACTCTGTGCCTGAATTGTTTTAATAGCTTCCTGCTCTTTGTCAGCATAGATTTCATCTTCGGTATGACCGGAACGCTTGCAGTAAAGTTCCAGTGGGATCTGATTCATTTCCAGTTCATCCAGAAAGTCATCATAATAAATCTGTGTTATTTCTTCCTTCATGTCATCATCAATCGGGATATCAGAATCGGCAATGATTTTTGTCATTACTTCCCGGGTCAATTTTTCCTGTACCGAAGTTTTTCGCCGAGCCTGCAGATGGGAAAAAATTTCATTTTCCCATTCATTCAGTGTTGTATATTCAGAAAAATCCTTTGCAAACTCATCATCAATCGGCTGATAGTCCATCAGACGGATTTTTTTTAATGTTGTGTGGAATACAACGGAGCGGTTCTGCATAGTGCTGATGCGGTAATCTGTCGGGAATGTAACATTGATATCAAAGGTATCACCGATATTTTTTCCAATCAGAGCGTCATCAAATTCCGGTAAAAAAGCTTTGGCACCGATGGTCAGTGCAAAATCAGAACCGTTTCCATGCGGGATGTCCTGTCCATGATACATGCCTTGAAAATCAAGGATTACCTGATCGCCTTCCTGTGCACTGCGGTCATCAATGTTTGTGGCAACGGCATATTCCTTTTGTTTCTTTTTTAAAACGTTCAGGACTTCGTGTTTGGTCACTTCCGTATTTGGGCGTGTCATATGAATGCCCTTGTATTTTCCTAATCTCATAAGAGTAAACCCTCCATGTTATTTTTATGTATTCTTGAAATTTTTTAAATGTGTCATTCCAGTATAACTATTTACGAAACGATGTACTGGCTATATTTCTGAAATACTGTTTTCGTAAGTAAGTGGCGGAATCCGATTGCAAATGCCCACCACATTGTTGAATAAAGATATCATAGCACAGAAGTGACAGCACCGTATAGCAATATTATAAAAATTCTTTTTTTCTATTGACAAAATGATTCATAAGTATTATTGTATTAATCAAGTAATACAACAGTACAATAATACAAACGATGCATAGAGATACACAGAGAAACAAAGAAAGGATGGAGAATGGATATGGCGTGGAATTTTGTAAATGACAAATCAATCTATCTTCAGCTGGTTGATATTATTCAAAACAGAATAGCAACCGGATATTATGCACCGGGCAGCAAGCTTGCATCGGTGCGGGATCTTGCCAGTGAGGCGGAGGTGAATCCGAATACAATGCAGAAGGCCCTGGCAGAGCTGGAGCGGATGGGACTGGTTCATTCGCAGAGAACAAGTGGAAGGTTTGTGACAGATGATGAAGGGAGAATTCAGAAAATGAAACGTGAGACAGCAAGGGAAACCATACAGACATTTTTACAGCAGATGAAAAATATGGGGTTTGAAAAAGAGGAAATTATAGATTTGATCCGAGAGGACAAGGAGGGAGCGTGTCATGAGCAGTAGACTGGAATGTAAGAATCTGACAAAAGATTATGGAAATGTAATGGCTTTGAGTGATGTGAATCTGACGTTAGAAAGTGGCAGAATCGTAGGATTACTTGGACCGAATGGAAGCGGAAAGACCACATTGATCAAACTGGCAAATGGTCTGCTTCAGCCCACATCCGGAGAAATTTTGTTAAACGGTTTGAAACCGGGGCCGGAGACAAAAGCATTCGTTTCTTATCTGCCGGATGCAAATTATCTGCCGGACTGGATGAATGTGGAAGCACTGGTAGGAATGTTTGACGATTTTTATGCAGACTTTGACCGGAAGAAAGCGGAGGAAATGTTAAAACAGTTGAATTTACGGGAGAAAGACCGGCTAAAAACATTATCCAAGGGTAATAAAGAAAAAGTACAGCTGATACTGGCGATGAGCCGGAATGCAGAAATCTATTTTCTGGATGAGCCAATCGGCGGTGTAGACCCGGTGGCAAGAGATTATATTTTAAATACTATCATTCGGAATTATTCTGAAGATGCACTGGTCGTAATGTCTACACATTTGATTTCAGACATTGAGCGTGTACTGGACGAGGCAGTATTTATCAATCGGGGCAATATTGTTTTTCATCGCAGTGTTGATGAAATCCGTGAAACAGAACATAAATCAGTAGATGAGTTGTTCAGGGAGGTATTCAGATGTTAGGAAAATTATTGAAGTATGAGTTGAAATCGACCAGCAGGCTGATGGGTGTGCTGTATCTGGCTGTTTTGATCGTGGCAGCGATAGTTGGATTCCTTGCCAGAGGAACTATCTGGCAGGCGACACAGGGGAATGCAATTGCAGTTGTAGTCAGCGGCCTGATTTATACACTATTGATCATGACACTGATGATCGTGACGGTTGTTATGATCCTTCAGCGATTTTATAAAAATCTGCTGAAAGGAGAAGGTTATCTGATGCATACCCTTCCGGTTCCTACATGGATGCTGGTTGCATCTAAAACCATCAGTTCTCTGATCTGGGTTTTGCTGAGTATCATAACATTGATCGTATCTGTGTTTGTACTTGCGCTGACCAGTGTGGCTGGCAGTGGAAATCTGTTTGCACTTGACTGGTGTTCCCTTCCATGGGGAGATTTCTTCAAATTGTTTCAGGAAAATGCGGGAGAAATCATTCTGACCATTGTAGCTGCGGTGATTCAGATTGTTCGTATCATTCTGCTGGTTTATACGGCTATGGCAATCGGTGCTGCTGCAAAGAGACATAAAGTGTTTTACAGTGTGCTGACCTTTATCGTAATTCTGATTATTATTGCGATTATCGGTACGCTGACAAACTTTAATCTGATTGAGATGCTCAACGGTTCCATGGCAGTGGATAATGCCGGTATCGGAGTTCATGCTGATGCAGGAAAAGGTATGGTCGTAGCCGGATATGTCAAACTTCTGGCGGGACAGTGCATCACCGATGCCATTTACAGTGTCATCTTCTTCTTTGTGACGACATGGTTTTTGAAAAATAAATTAAATTTGGAGTAAAATGACATATTTCATACACCCTATGATATAATGAGCGTAAGTGAGCCAGAAGCGTGCTTGCACGGTTATGGGGAGCGGCGAAAAATGGGAGGAACAGGCTTATGGTATTAGTAAACACAGATTATATATCAGGAAAAGAACTGGAGATGCTTGGAATGGTAAAAGGAAGTACCATTCAGTGCAAAAATATTGGCAGAGATATCGGTGCAAGCTTCAAAAATCTGGTAGGCGGAGAAATGAAAGCCTATACCGAGATGATGAACGAAGCAAGAGATCTGGCGATTCAGCGTATGGTAGAAGAAGCCGAAGGACTTGGTGCAGACGCAGTGGTAAATATTCGTTTTGCGACATCAGCTATCATCCAGGGAGCGGCCGAAGTCATTGCATACGGTACGGCTGTCAAATTCGTAAATAAGTAAAAAGAGAAAGCAGACAAAGCGGATTGCGAATGTCTGCTTTACAAAAGAATGCCCATAATGTAAAGAAAAAACCCATATTTTTCATCAGAGTAAGACGTTTTAGCCTGCGAGATGAAAAATATGGGGGTTTTTGAATGAAATTTATCTTTTAAAAAACATGTAAAAAATCTTATTCACAACATCCGGCAAGTCCGATTGCTCCCGGACCGCTATGGCAGCTGATAACACATCCGGTCATGACATATTCATAGCTTTCAAAGCCGAAGCGGATTGCATTTTCTTTCATCCGGTCAAGGGCAACCTGGGAAAGTCCTTTGGAATACATCAGATACAGACATTTTCTGGAAACATCATGTTTCGCAAGATATTCTTCCATATAGGTATCCACAAATTTTTCAATAGAGCCGCGGTATTTCTTGGAGGCAAGAAGTTGTCCGTCCACGATCTCGATCAGTGGTTTCAGACGGAGCAGTGTAGCACCCAGGTATGCAGCATTGGACACTCGTCCACCAGCTTTCAGATAGTCCAGATTTCCCGGAATGAAGGAACAGAAGACTTTTTTGTTCCAGGATTCGATTTCATCAGCCAATGCTTTATAGTCGGTGACAGTATCTTTTTTCGCCTGAACGATCTCATATGTTTTTGCAAGATGTGCCGTACAGCCACCGGATACGTTTCTTGTATCGATCAGATAGATATCCTCAAATTCGCGGATGGCAATCTCTGCATTCTGATAAGTAGAAGATGCCAGCGAGGAATAAGCCAGATGCATAATAACGCAGTCCGGATGCTCTTTGCGGATTTGTGTGAAGAAATCAATGTATTCGCCGACATTTACCGCAGAAGTTGTCGGGATTTTTTTTGTCTCATTATGGTATTCGTAAATTTTATCTACGCTGATGGTTCCGTCAGCATAGGAAGTGCCATCCATGACAATATGCATGGGAATGACTTTTATATCGTATTTTTTTACAAGGTTTTCCGGAAGATCGGAGCCACTTTCAGTGGAAATAATAATCTCTCTCATTTCAGTTGTATACCTTTCTTGTTGTCTGCTAAAACGACAACATCTAGTTTTCAATACTAGATTACACCTATAAGAGAAGTGTGTCAATAGAAATCAGGGAAAGGTAACCGGCGGATCTGCGAACAGTAACGTGTATGATGTAAAAGAAAGAGTATTTTTGAAGATGAGCAGAAAGGGAGTAGAAGAGGGAAGGAAATGCAAAAAGCAGGCATTGGTACAGTTATTTACGAAACACTGTACTAGTACAGCGATTTCTAAATAAGTACCACATATAACTTGTCTATTTTCACAATTGCGCAATTCCAAAAGCCTCGGCGTAGCCCGCTACGCCTGCATTTTTGGAATCACACACTTGTAAAAACATCCTGCGTTCTATATGCTACTTATTTCAGAAACACTGTACTAGAAAAGGCTACATCAATACTGTTTTTACAGATATCAATGTAGCCTTAATAACATATACTCTCCAAGGGATTTTTCCTCCTTAATCTTTCGATATGTCTCGTTATACAATTTTTTGATTCAATTTTCTTTTGAGCCTTTCCCGTTACGTTTTCAAATCTCCTTCTATCATGACCTTTTAAATCCGATTCATATCTGAACGTTGCCATCTGAACCTTGATTTTCTGATTTACTATGGTATCTGTCATGTATTCAATTCTGGTATCAGGAAAAACTGCTGATTACTTTAATCTCTGGTGGACTGTACCTCCAACTATGTATTCTAAGATTAAATTAATTCATTTACCTGTCCATTGGTCTGTTCTCCGTTTCAAGAATTTAAATTATGAAAAGAAAATAACTATTTCATTGGACTGTACCTCGTTTTCAAAAATTTAAATGATGAAAGATGAATAATTATTTCATTGGACCATACCTCGTTTTCGAAAAATTAAATTGATGGAAAACGAATAACTATTTCATTGGACTGTACCTCTTTCGTTATAATAAATGAAGATAAAATTTAAATGTAGATTGGACCGTACCTCCTATGCTTAGTATCGTTTTTTGAAGTTTAAATTATGTTTCCGGTGGACTGTACCTCTCTTTCTTTAATTTTGTAAGAACTGTAAGTTCTTTATTTGTTGTACTCAATATAACAGATAAAACATGATATGTCAATAGAAAAGTGAAAAAATATTTTAAATAAATAAGAATAGGCAGAAATGATCGAGATACAATGTTAAGTTATCAGATAATTACGACCGATAGAGAAAGAAAAAGCATCTGTACATGGAACACAGAGGTACAGATGCTTCGAATCCTTTTTCTTTATTATCAGTCATGCATCAGCTATGCATTCTGTGCTTCCAGGGCAGCACGACAGGCTTTTGCCAGCTGATCTCCGCAGGACGTAGGACGTCCGGAACAGGAGATGCCGGAAAGCTTTTCTTCTACCTGCTCAACCGTCAGACCCTGCACCAGTTTTGGGATGGCTTTCAGATTACCGTTGCATCCGCCGGTAAATTTGACATCCTTTACAATATGTCCATCCAGCTCAACTTCGATCATTGTGGAACAGGTGCCTTTTGTTTTGTATAAATAACTCATGATAAAATCCTCCTTTTGTGTTTGTGTGTGCTCAGAATTCTTTATAGATTTCGAGCGTGCATGTTTCTTCCATGTTTTATCTCAGTCGAGAAGACTCCCACTTCTGCAAGTGGTGAGTAATAACAAGTCTTTCTCAGTGGGAGTACAATCTCCGACTGAGATAAACGCTCCGCGAGGGCGCACATTGTCTGGGAGACAATGGTTTTGCGCCGACCGAAACGAAGTGTAGAGTGCAGTGATTCTGAGAAGAATATGTCAGCTTTCGCTGACCAGAATCACGCACCAAGTCTCACGTGCGTTCGACTTGAAAGTAAAAACTGAGATGAAATCTGATTTCCGGGAAAATTTGATTTCAAGAATTAAGTATAGCATACTTTGAAAAGAGGTGTATAGAAAAAGTTCTTCGTTTATAAAAAGTTCACAAATCGTTTACCGGTTTGTGTATTGTGCGATGACTTATTCAGTGGTAAAATATAGATTATGTTTAGCGGCTTATAGCCGCAAAGAAGGAAAGGTACAGGAGAACTACATGAATATTATAGAAAAAATTTTTGGAACCCACAGCGAGCGGGAACTGAAATCAGTTTATGCGATCGCGGATAAAATCGAAAGTTATCGTCCTCAGATGCAGGCATTGTCTGATGAGGAGCTGCGTGGTAAAACAAAAGAATATAAAGAAAGACTTGCAAAAGGAGAAACTCTGGACGATCTTCTTCCGGAAGCTTTTGCAACTGTCCGTGAAGCTGCAAAACGTGTGCTTGGCATGGAGCATTACCGGGTACAGCTCATCGGTGGTATCGTTCTTCATCAGGGACGTATCGCAGAGATGAAGACCGGTGAAGGTAAGACACTTGTTTCCACATCTCCGGCATATCTGAATGCACTGGAAGGAAAAGGTGTTCATATCGTTACCGTCAATGATTACCTGGCAAAACGTGATGCTGAATGGATGGGAAAAGTACATGAGTTCCTGGGACTGACCGTAGGCGTGGTTCTGAATGATATGGATCATGACGAACGTAAGAAAGCATATGAGTGTGATATTACGTATGTTACCAATAATGAACTTGGTTTCGATTATCTGCGTGACAATATGGTTATCTACAAGGAGCAGCTGGTACAGCGTGATCTGCACTATGCCATCATCGATGAGGTTGACTCTGTATTGATCGATGAGGCACGTACACCGCTGATCATTTCCGGACAGAGCGGCAAATCCACCAAGCTGTATGAGGCATGTGACATTCTGGCAAAACAGATGAAACGTGGTGAGGCAAGTCAGGAATTTTCCAAAATGGATGCCATCATGGGTATTGAAATCGAGGAAACCGGTGATTTCATCGTAAACGAGAAAGATAAAGTCATCAACCTGACACAGGAAGGTGTGGAAAAAGTCGAGAAATTCTTCAAGATTGACAACCTTGCAGATGCTGAGAACCTTGAGATCCAGCACAATATCATCCTTGCACTGCGTGCACATAACCTGATGCACCGTGATCAGGATTATGTAGTTGCAGATGATGAGATCCTGATCGTTGATGAGTTTACCGGACGTATTATGCCGGGACGTCGTTATTCTGACGGACTTCATCAGGCAATTGAGGCAAAAGAGCATGTAAAAGTAAAACGTGAGAGCAAGACGCTTGCAACTATTACATTCCAGAACTTCTTCAATAAATATGCAAAGAAAGCAGGTATGACAGGTACAGCCCTGACAGAGGAAAAAGAGTTCCGTGATATCTACGGCATGGACGTTATCGAGATTCCGACCAACCGTCCGATCGCACGTATCGACAGAGAAGATGCTGTATATAAGACAAAACAGGAGAAATTCGAGGCAGTTGTACAGGAAGTTGTGAAAGCACATGAAACCGGTCAGCCGGTTCTGGTTGGTACGATCACGATTGAGACTTCCGAACTTTTGAGCAGAATGCTGAAAAAAGAAGGTATTCAGCACAGCGTATTAAATGCGAAATTCCATGAACTTGAGGCTGAAATCGTAGCGCAGGCCGGTGTACATGGTGCAGTAACGATCGCAACTAACATGGCAGGCCGTGGTACCGATATCAAACTGGATGATGAGGCAAAAGCTGCCGGTGGTCTGAAAATCATTGGTACCGAGCGTCATGAATCCCGTCGTATTGATAATCAGCTGCGTGGACGTTCCGGTCGACAGGGAGATCCGGGTGAATCCCGTTTCTATATTTCTCTGGAAGATGATCTGATGCGTCTGTTCGGTTCTGAAAAACTGATCAATATGTTCAACGCAATGGGTGTTCCGTATGGTGAGCAGATTGAGCATAAGATGCTTTCCAGTGCAATCGAGAAAGCACAGGAGAAGATCGAGGGTAACAACTTTGGTATTCGTAAAAACCTGTTGGAGTACGATCAGGTTATGAACGATCAGAGAGAGATTATCTACGGCGAGCGCCGTCGTGTCCTGGATGGAGAGAACATGCGCAGTGCCATTTATAAGATGATCACAGACCGTGTGGAAGATACCGTAGATCACTGTGTATCGGATGAAGAAGGTAAGAAGTGGGATGTTCTGGAGTTAAATGAACTGCTGATCCCTGTCATTCCGATGCAGCCGTTAGGGGACGATGAGGTTCAGAGTCTGAACGCAAACGAACTGAAACATATGCTCAAAGAGCGTGCAGTGAAGTTATATGAGGCAAAAGAAGCAGAGTTCCCGGAGGAAGAGATGATCCGTGAGCTGGAGCGTGTCGTTCTGTTGAAAACCATTGATCGTAAGTGGATGGATCATATTGATGATATGGAGATTCTCCGTGAAGGCATCGGTCTGCAGGCATATGGCCAGAGAGATCCGCTGGTTGAGTACAAGATGGCAGGATTTGAAATGTTTGATGAGATGACGGCAAACATTCAGGAAGAAACCATCCGCCTGCTGTTCCATGTAAAAGTAGAGCAGAAGGTTGAACGTGAGGAGGTTGCCAAAGTAACCGGAACAAACAAAGACGATTCCCTGCAGAGAGCACCGAAGACACGGGAAACTAAAAAAGTATATCCAAATGATCCGTGCCCATGCGGAAGCGGTAAGAAATACAAACAGTGCTGCGGAAGAAAGGCATAAATTCGGCTCGTCTTGGGTGGTTTGACACCCAAATCTATGAAATATAAAAATGGCATCTGAACGATGATATCGTCAGGTGCCATTTTTGGGTGAAAAGATGTTAATTTTGAAAGAAAATATCTTTTCTATACAGCGAAAATAATTTCGTTATGTCGTGAAGGATTACGGCAAAGGAAACGTTACTTCGACAAGAAAAAGCGTTTTATCTTTCTGCGTAAAAGTCAGGGTTCCATGGTGCATTTTGGCTATTTTTTCCGCACTTTTTAATCCGATACGGTTGCTTTCAATGCCGGTCAGGTCTTTTTTTGCTGCATTGGAAAGTATGATCTGGAAAATATCATTTTTCTGAGAAATCTGTAAAGTCACTGGTTCCGATTTATCCCCATATTTCAAAACATTAGAAAACAGATTTTGAAACAACCGCTTCAGGGATGTTTCATCGCCTTCGATCTGTCCGTACAATGGAGCTATGGTTTCTGATGTCTGAAATCCGGCAAGCCGGAGAAAATCCAGATGCTCGGAGAGCATGTGCTGTACATTTTTCAGAGGAATCGGAACCAGAAGAGGGGATTGATGGGGGTCGTAAACCAGAGAATATTCAAACATGCGGTCGGTCAGCTGCTGGATGTCTTCTGCTTTTTGCAGACAGCGCCGGACATATTCAGATTGTTGCTCTGGATTGCGGCCAAGTGCCAGAATATCCAGATAACCATGTAAAATGGTTAGTGGTGTGCGCAGATCATGGGACATGGCAGTGATGAGGTCCTGATTGGCCCGACGGCTTTCCACTTCCTGCTGTATGTTGGTGTACAGGGTACTGCGCATCTGATCCAGTTCCCGTGCGAGGACACCAAGCTCATCATTTCCCATGGAAGCGATGGGATGATTTAAATCCCCACCGGACATTTGCAAAATGTGGTCTTTTAGAATGCCGATGTCCTGTACTTTTTTCCGCAAAAACAAAAGTGGCAGTAACAGCAACAGAAAGAGTGCAACTCCGATGGAAAAAAGAAACCATGGAATGGTTACCCTGGAGTTGTGGAAACTGGAAATGTAAAGCTCTCCGGTTTCGTTTCTGAAATTTATTTCTATGTGAAAATAATCTTCAATTCCGTTCAAGGGTAACACGCTTGCGTAATTACTGTATGTGATCTGAAAGATCATGTTGGTAAAAAAGTTCCAGTTCTTGCGGTGAAGAATGTCCGCAGTATGCTGTGTACGACAATAATGGTCATCTTCACTGTAAATTGCCATGCCAGTGTAAGAATCCAGGCAGTCAAAAAAAGGTTTGAACGCTGCCTGCTCCTGCTTATTATTTTCGGAAGAGGGCAGGTCGTAATTTTTGGCACGTTCTGTGAGCTCTGTCTTAAAAGTCTCGCGGTCCAGATCCATACCGGGAATGTGGCGGGCAATTTTCCATGCACAGGGCATCATATGCCAGGTGAGAGAAAAACCACCAACGGCCAGCATGAAGGAAAGCAGGATCGTGACAAGAAACTGCAAGCGGATCCGTGGAATTTTCCAAAGTGGATTTTTACCACGAAGTGCAGTCAAATGATTTGAGTGGGAACGTTTCTTTTTGAACTTAACTTTCTTTGTCACAGCGATATCCCCTTCCCCAGACAGTTTTAATCAGTGTTGGATTTTTTGGATCATCTTCAATTTTTCGGCGCAGATTTCGGATATGCACCATAATGACGTTGTTCGCCCCATAGTAATATGGTTCGTTCCAGATAGATTCATAAAGGTGCTCTGTGGAGAAAATCTGTCCAGGATGCATCAGAAGCAGGAGCAAAATGGAGTATTCAGTATCTGTTAATTCCACAGGAAGACCGTTTTTGGTCACTTCCTGCGTCAGTTCATCCAACTGTAACTGGTGATAAGTGATTTTGTCCGGTTGCGAGGGTTGCGCTGGCTTTCCCTGATACACCTGATATCTGCGTATCATGGCTTTGGCTCGACTTACCAGTTCCGCATAAGAAAAAGGTTTTGCAAGGTAGTCATCGCCGCCGCTGGAAAAACCAAGCGTTTTGTCACTTTCCTGGGTGCGGGCACTTAAGAACAGGATCGGGACGTTTGTACTCTTGCGTATTTCCAGACAGGTTTGATAACCATTAAGACCAGGCATCATGATGTCCAGAATGATCAGGTCAAAGGTGTTTTCTTTTAACATGCCGAGAGCCTGGGTTCCGCTGGTGGCTTCATGTACCTGAAAACCTTCTCCGGAGAGGAGAATCTGTATGATCTCCCGGATTTCGGGATTATCGTCTGCGATTAAAATGGCTGCTTGTTCCATGATGATAACGAACCTTTCCATATATTTTTGTAAATTAACGTTTATCACTCACATCATAGCATAGTTATGAAGTTGTAGCATGTTTTCTTAAGAAAGATTCAGAAAGAAGTTCGTCTTGCGAACTTTTTCTGGACAAAGAATCGCAAAACTATTACAATGAAAATTAGGTAAGACCAGCAGACCAAAAAAGAGAGTTTGACATAGAGGAGCTGGATCAAAGGAGGATTATTTATGAGTGAGCATGTAACATATGTGGCAAACGGAGGACAGACTTACCAGCCATGTCAGGATAATGTAAATGTACCTTTTGCATCTTATGAGAAACCGGCCAAACCGAATCCATTACTGCCTGAGCTGGAGCTGAATCAGGATGCCATTGACAAAGGATATGTACTTCCGTCACAGAAACAGCATTTTCTTCCAGGGGTAACATCCGAGATGATGGACTGGTTCTGGGCAAATATGGAAAAAGGATATTATCTGTGGGCTCCGGGCTCTCACAAGAAATTTACATGGGTAAAGACACCGGTAGAGTACGGTATGGAAGCTTCCGTTCATATGATCTCCGAAGCATGTGAACCGGGCGCAGCTGTATTTGGTGGCGAAGGTGTTGAAATCCACAGACTTGCGTTGAAAGAGTTCTTCCCGTTCACCACATGTCTGAAACATGTGATCTGCGAAGGTGTATACAACGATCTCGGTGAACTGGTGGATTCTACGGTTCATATGTGGGAAGATGTAGAAGGTGGCTGTGTGCATATTACAGCAACCGTACAGAACTCCAAAGTATCTGCACCGCCGGCCTTTATCATTGATATCCTGAAAAAAGATCCGAATGCGAAGATCGTACCGAACTTTCTGACCGAACATGAGGATTTTGAAGCAAGTCAGTGGCCGGTATTTTTACCGAAATTATATGATTTATGGAAAAATCATCCGGATCCGTCACAGAATGTACAGTGCTGCCTGGAAGTAGAGAAAACTGCTGAGGGATGGCGTTACATCAAAGAAAATGGTCCGGTTGTATTATAGTTCGATCCGCGCAGTCTGAACGGAGTCTCTGTTTTTTCCATGTAACCTGTGGATATTTGTGGCAGTTAATGTTATAGTAAGCTGTGTGAACAGAGAATGTCTGGAACATTCATCTCAGTCTGAGTTGAGACTCCCACTTCTGCAAGTGGTGAGTAATAACAAATCTTTCTCAGTGGGAGTTCAATCTCCGACTGAGATAAACGCTCCGCGAGGATGTGCAGTGATTCTGAGAAGAATATGTCAGCTTTCGCTGACCAGAATCACGCACCAAGTCTCACGTGCGTTCGACTTGAAATTCTTAAATGCAAAATGCAAAAACAGAGACAGGATTGAGATAACGTATGGATAAAAAGAAGAAAAGTGCCGGTTCCAGCTGCGAATACTGTATGAATTACGAATATGATGAGGATTATGAGTACTATGTCTGTACCCAGGATCTGGATCAGGACGAGATGTATCGGTTTATCACCGGGCAGTTCCGGGAATGTCCGTATTATCGTGCAGGAGATGAGTACAGTATTGTAAGAAAGCAGATGTAAACCAGAATCGTGTGCAGATTTGTACACAGAAAAAGAATGAAAAAGAAACGAAAAGTGCGGGAGAACGAGTGGCTCCTGCATTTTTTTGTCTGAGCGTACCGAAAATCACATAAAAATTAAAAATATGTGTAATTTCTTTCCTGAGATGAAATTGCCCGCGGATAAAATGTGAAAAATGTGTGAAAAGCACTACTGGATCCGCCATGTTTTGGACTTATGAGATGGTATGAGGTTTGATAAAATGCAGATATCAAGGTTTGGATAAGGAGGACAAGGTAGTTATGAAGATGAAAAAATTACTGACCATTTTACTGGCAGCATCTATCGTAGCAGGAAGTGCACAGGTGCCGGGACTGACCATGCAGGTACAGGCCGCACAGGTGCAGACACAGGAAAGTGCCGGAAGTGCAACCGCTACTTATAACGGAAAGACATTCAACCGCGCATCTGCCGCATATCAGGATGGCGATGTAAGCTATGAGGGAATGCCATTGTACAACGGAAATGCAGAGGATCTGGATGATTATGTGAATCTGATCATGGATGAGATCGGAGTGGATGGCTGGATCAGTATTCTGGCAGGCAAATCTCCGGTTGGTACTTACGCCGATGAGAATGGAGAGAGCAAAACATACAATGTGCCGATTACAGTAAACCGTGCGGCAGATGTGGGTCTGGATGGAGAGACACAGTGGCCGAATCAGCTGGCACAGGCACAGACCTGGAATACAGATCTGCTGAAACAGGCCGGTTCGGTATATGGCGATGAGATGCGTTCTAAATATGCGACATCATCTATTGGAACCACAGCAGTGGGTGCACATGCGGCACAGATTGATGCCCGTATGAATCCGTTATCCGGACGTTACGATGAGGGATACGGTGAAGATGCATTTATGATCGGAGAGATGGCAGACGCCTGGGCCGGCGGTATGGTTGGCGATGAGTCTGACGTTTATATGAAATCCATTCCGCAGACAAAGCACTGGACCACGTACAATTCCGAGTTTTTCCGTCTGCAGGGCGGCAACAACGTAAGTACTCGTACATTCTATGAGTATTATGGAAAAGCGGCTGAGAAGCCATTTTCAGATGGAACGATCACCGGTTATATGTCTTCTTACGGAAACATGAACCGTGTACCGACGACATCCACATTTATCCATGATTTCGCACAGAAAATAAGCAAAGACGGTGTGACTACAGGTTGTGATTTTATGGCTGAGTATGGTTATATCGACGAGCAGTACCGACTGAATGCATCCGGATTTTCCAACGGATATGATAAGCTGTATTCTTCTTCCCTTCTGGATCGTACCGCATCCATGATTCTGGCTGGTCATATTCAGGGAGGAACCACCGGTATTGCAGATGCTGACATTGCACAGACGATCAAAACCGCGGTGGAGAATCATGTGGAAGGTTTGACAGAGGATGATGTATATAAAGTAGCACGTCCGACAATTGTAACTATGGCACGTTCCGGCGCACTGGATGAACGAGATGAAAACGGTCAGCCGCGTTACTATCCGTATACGGATATCAAGACAGATCATTCTTCCAAAACAAGCCAGGAGACAGAGCTTCAGATGGCTGAAGAGTCTGTGGTATTGCTGAAAAATGAAAATCATACGCTTCCGTTATCCAGTGATTCCAAAGCCGGTGTCTATGGTGTGATGGCAGAAACGATGCAGTACGGACAGTATTCTTCCGAACTGGATGTCAATGATGAGAAATATAATACTTATGTACAGGGCGCAGGCGATAATATACTGGAGGCAGTACAGAGCCAGATTGGCAGCGATAATGTATCTTATTCCACCGGAAACCGCGTGGTTGCGTACAAGACAGCCGGTGGATATGTAACAGCCACCGAGGATGAGAACGGTGCACAGCTCACAGTTTCCAACCCGGAAGAGGGCACACAGGCAGCAGATCAGTCTAAGTATTTATTTGAGTATGCGGACTGGGGACAGGATGCATTCAGTCTGCTTTCTCTGGCAAATCAGAAATGGATCAATGCAGGTGTGAAAAACAATTCTCTGCCGGGCAATACCATGGGATTGTATGATGCGGCAGTTTCCAATAACGGATCTTACAGCATGAAAGCAAGTGCCGGAATGGCAACTGCAGTCAGCAACATGCCGACTTTCCTGTCAAAACGTGCAGCGGATGAGGATGGAAATTATTACCTGAAAATGGGTGATAAATACAATGATACTGATTTTTCCACCACTTGGGCACTCAGCGATAAATTAGGCTGGTATCTGCAGACAACAGAGGATGGAAAAGTAGAATTAAATGGTGATGCACAGCCGATTCAGGGACCGAACCTTCCGTTCCTTCTCGGAGGAAATCTGGCAACCGGTATCGCAGCATTTGAAAGTGCAGAAGATAAGACACCATATACTTTCAAAGAAGAAACGATAAAAGAGGCTGGTGCGGATTCCGAAGAACTGGCAGCAGATACGGATTATGCCATTGTAGTTATCGGACAGCCGTACAACGGTATTTCCGGTGAGGGTATTGACCGTAAATATCTGAGTCTCAGTGAGGATCAGATGGACATGGTATCTACCGTTGCAGCAAACTATGCGAAAGAGGGTAAAAAGACCATCGTTATCATCAATACCGAATATCCGGTGGAAGCAGAAGCGTTACAGAATGATGAAAATGTATCTGCCATCGTATTTAACGCATTCGGTGGACAGTATGATGCAACCGCACTTGTAAATGTCCTTTACGGGGAGGCAGCACCAACCGGACGTCTCGTAAGTACCTGGTATAAATCCAAGGATGCACTTCCGGCTATTGATAAATATGCACTTCCTGAGAATGCCATGGCAAGCATCGGACCGAATCTGGTAGAAGGTCTGACATTGGATGACATTGACGACAATGTGACCGTAGATATGACAGAGACAGATATGGAACAGACGCATCTGACTTATATGTATGCAGATGATGAAGATGTGACTTATCCGTTTGGATACGGTCTGTCCTACTCAGAATTTACTTACTCCGGTATGAATGCAAAAGCAGATAAAGATGGAAATATCGATGTATCTGTAACTGTAAAAAATACAGGAAACGTAGATACTTCTGATGTTGTGGAAATCTATGCATCGAATCCGGATTCATCTTATGGTGATACAGCACCGCAGAAAAAACTGGTTGGTTTTGAAAAGGTTGCTCTGAAAGCAGGAGAATCTGCAAATGTAGACATTCATGTAGACGCTTCCGCACTGGAAGTATGGGATGTCAACGCAGGTGAGTATGTGGTAGAAGACGGTACTTACCAGCTGTATGCGGCACATTCTTCTGATCTGAAGGGTGAGAATGTACTGAGCAAAAAAGTAAAAGTATCCGGAAGTACACTCAGCAACGCTGATACTGCAGAAAAACTGAATGTATGGTCCTCTTCCTTTACAGCATCTGATGTAAAATATGTAGAGTATTCCAAAGGAAATACCGCAGAAGCCGCAGCAGCAGACAGCGATGAGATATTTGCGGTTATGGCAAAAAAATCAGGTGCATATACAGCACTTCTGAACGTGGATCTGGATCAGGTAAAACAGGCTGTCCTGAATGTTGCTTCCACAGAGGCTCAGAACGGTATCGAGCTTCGTCTGGATGCTCCGGACGGAAAACTGATCGGTTCGGTAAACTACGGTGCAACAGAAGCTGTTACCAGTGCACGTACTTCGGAAAATGGCGTGGATGCCGGAACTTACACAGAGCTTGGTTATACAACAGCCTCTACTGATCTGAGCGGTGCATCAGGTGTTCATAACGTATATCTGGTATTTAAAAATGCAAATGCGAGAGTGGAAGGAATCCAGTTTGTAACATCAGGTGTGACGATTCCGGATGGACTTGCAAATGAGGCAGACGAAAATGGAAACTGGAACTATTATATCGATGGTAAAGTTGCCACAGATGCAACCGGCCTTGCTCCAAATGCTTACGGTTGGTGGTATGTAAAGAACGGAAAAGTTGATTTTACTTATACCGGACTTGCATCAAACGACCAGGGATGGTTCATGGTTGTAAACGGCATGGTGGACTTTGGCTATACCGGACTTGTAGCAAATGAGTATGGCTGGTGGATGGTACAGAACGGAAGTATCAACTTTGCTTACACCGGACTGGCAGCAAATGAGTATGGCTGGTGGTATGTCCAGAATGGAAGCATTAATTTCAGCTACAACGGACTTGCCGCTAATGAAAATGGATGGTTTATGGTACAGGGTGGAAAAGTTGACTTTAATTACACCGGACTTGTAGCAAATGAGTATGGCTGGTGGTATGTCCAGAATGGAAGTATCAACTTTAATTACACCGGACTGGCAGCGAATGAGTACGGCTGGTGGTATGTAAATGGTGGAAAAATCGATTTCGGTTATACAGGCCGTGCAGCAAACGAGTATGGCTGGTGGAATGTAGTAAACGGAAAAGTAGTATTCTGATCATAGAGCGTGACAGAACCGGGGGTTTTATTCCCCCGGTTTTTGTTGTACAATCGTGAAAAAGACGGAGATAACATGCAGGCAATTGAGCAGTAAAATAAAATGTGATAAAAGAAAACATGGGACAAGAAATAACATGTTGGGAGAATGAAAATGGTTCATTTTATGGTTAGGAAAGAAGGACGGCAGGAGCCGGAGTGGTCATCAGATTATAGCTTTCTGATACCGCTGTCCGGGACAGTGAAGCTTTTTTTGAAAAAGAAAATTCTGGAACTGAAGAAGGGGGATATTGTAATGATTGAACCCTTTCAGTATTTCAGTTTGTCTGATGTTTCCGGGAGCTGTTTGCTCTGCGGGGTTGACCTGACAAAGCTGATGTCGGCGCCGGGAAGGCTGGAGTGCAATTCTGTCATGGAACTCCACAAAGAACGGTATCACGAAGTAATCTGCGATATCTTACATCTAGTGCAGGAGATACAGCAGGAAAATGTGTGTGCATATGTCCGTGAAATGAAATGGTCTTATCAGCTTCTGGAGCATCTGCTGCGTGACTTCCGGGTTGAGACAGAGATATCGGACACAGAGTTCCCGATGATGCAGAATGTGCTGTTTTACATTTCGCAGCATTATAAGGAAGCGTTGACTCTGGCGACATTGGCGGAACAGTTTTTTGTCAGCAGTTCGTATATTTCCAAAATGTTCCGGGAGAAGCTGGACACCAGTTTTCTGAAATATATCAATGAGATTCGCCTGTTGCATGCAGCGGGACAGCTGCGGGATGCCAGGAAAACCATTGACCAGATTGCAGAGGAGAGCGGTTTTAAAAATGCCAGATCTTTCAGCACCAAATTTCGGGAGTATTATCAGATTCTGCCTAGCGAATACCGCAGACAGCAGAAGACGGAAGCACCTGCACGGCTGCAGGCAGATGAGGAGCAGGAACTGGCAGCGTTTCTGCAGCAACTGGAAGCGGATCTTGCCGGGGCAGAACTGATTAGACATCCCGGGAAAAAACAGCTGATTACCGGAGTAGATTTGGATGGATTTGTTAGTCTGGATCAGCCCGGAGGGATTCTGACGATTCGGAAAGCCAGCTATCTGTTGCTTCATCCGGTGCGTAAGATGGTGCGGGAGCTTGCGGAAAAATTACATTTTACCGGTATTTATTTTCATGAACTGTTTCATGATGATATGGAAATTTATGTAAAAGAAAGGGATCGAAGACCGCATTATAGCTTTTACCGGATGGATCAGCTATTTGATTTTATTGCAGAGTGCGGTCTGATCCCATTTGTAGAACTGTCTTTTGTACCGTTTCTTATGGTGGAGAATGTAAACAAAGACGCACTGATGCGCAATTCTATATCCGATATGCCGACGGATATGCAGCAATGGGATCGGCTGGTATACCATGTGGTGGAACATATGCTGGAACGGTATGGCCGCAGTCAGGTGTTGAAATGGAAATTCTGTGTGTGGAATTCACCGGATAATCCGCGGATCAATTATTCTGCACTGCAGCGTGAAAATTATTATCGTCTGTATTTGTCTACCTGGAAGGTGATCAAAGCAATCGATGAGCGGTTTCAGGTTGGGACGTCGGCTTTAATGTCAGTAAATTTACTGTATCCGGAGTGGATGGACAGTTTTGCATCCTTTTATCAGAAGCAGCATTGCGAACCGGATTTTGTCATGATGAATCTGTATACCGTGGATGATACGCCGCAAAGTATCCAGAGACGTCAGCCTGCCGGCATTATGCAGCAAAGGGATGCAGTGTATAATGTGATACGGAGGATTTTGAACAATAATGAGGATTGTGGATGGCAGGTGAGGGCCTGGTATGTGGCGGAGTGGAATTTCGATCTGGGCTGGAACAACGCCCTTCAGGATACCATGTTTTATCCGGCATATATTGTAAAAAGTATGGTTGATTGCTGGCAGACGGGGATTGCCTTTGGAGTGATGGATCCGCTGGAAAATCTCTCAGAGGATCAGATGATACAGGGATCTTTTCAGGGCAAACGTGGGATCTTTACCTATGATTTTATCAAAAAACCTTCTTACTATGTGTATGAGATGCTGGCAAAAATGGGTTCCTATTTTATCAAAAAAGGGGAAAATTATCTGATCACGAAGTCAGAGGACGGGGAAATTCAGATCTTATTATATAATTATCTGCACCTGTCAGAAGCATATTGTCAGAGAAAGCTGGATCAGAATGAAATCAGCCCGGGGATGTTAGAGCCAGAACATGATCTGACTTATGAAATTTGTCTGGAACATGCAAAAGAGCGGACATATCTGAAAGCAACGAGTGTGCTGAATGAAAATAATGGAAATCCGTATGGATTTTGCAAAAATTATAGAAGAGCAGCGCGGATTTCATCTGCGGATATTGTTTATATCAACGAAAAGAATCAGCCGCTTCACACGACTGATTATGTGAATCGTCAGGAAGATGGAAGTATCTGTCTGTACGAACACCTCGAGCCATTTGAAGTCCGGCTGATCCGGTTAAGTGTTATGTAGGTGATAGGGGACTGATCGCAATTAAAAAGGCAGCTGTATATCGAAAGTGTTGTTTCGGATACAGCTGTCTTTGTCTGTAAATTAAATCATATGCAGCACATGGATCAGAAGCAGCCATGCGAGTCCATAGTAAGTGATAACGGCAACCAGATCATTGACGGTTGTAATCAACGGACCGGAAGCAACTGCAGGATCAATTTTGATCTTGTGGAAAAACATTGGGATCAAAGTGCCGACCATACTGGAAATTACCATGGCTACCATCAGGGAAAATCCAACGCAGCCGGAAATCAAAAATGCATGTCCCATTGGATAATGTTTTAATACACAGATGTAAAGTCCGATAAATATGAAGGAAAGGATTCCAAGGAAAAGTCCGTTCAGGAATCCGACCTTCATTTCTTTCAAAACAAGGTTGAATTTCTGCTTTGCAGTCAGTGTCTCATCTACCAGAACGCGGATGGTAACAGCCAGAGACTGGGTACCAACGTTTCCTGCCATATCAAGGATCAGGGACTGGAAGCACATAACAATGGGCAGTACGGCAACAACTGTCTCAAATACACCGACCACAGAAGATACCGCCATGCCGAGAAACAGCAGAATGATCAGCCATGGCAGACGTTTTTTGATACTGGTGGATGTTTTTTCGTGCAGATCTTCTTCTGCGGTCAAACCAGCCAGCTTTGCGTAATCCTCACCAAGCTCATCGTCTACGGCTTCCACAATATCCTGGGCAGTCAGAATACCGATCAGTTTTCCGTTGTCAGTCAGAACCGGCAGAGAATCTTCGGCATAATCTTTGATGGTTTCGATGCAGTTATCAATTTTTTCATGATCTGTTACATACGGATAGGATGTACTGATGATGCCATTCAGTTCATCGGTTTCGCGGGCAATGATCAGATCTTTCAGATCGATGGCACCGTAAAATTTATCTGCATCATCTACCACGTAAACCGTGGAGATATTATCATTTTCACCGGCCTGTGTCACCAGTTCCCGCATGGCCTGGCGGATACTCAGATCTTTGCGGATGGCTACGAAGTTTGTAGTCATCATGCTTCCAATCTCATCCTCGTCGTAGGAGAGAATCAGACGGATGTCGTGGCTGGAACCTGCATCCAGCAGTGTTACGATTTTCTCTTTTGCGGATGCTTCCATCTGTTCCAGAATATCTACCGCATCGTCAGAATCCATGAAGGATACGATCTTTGCAGCCTGGTTGATGCTGAGCTCAGACAGATACTGTGTCGGTGTTTCGAGATAGGAAAAAATCTCTGCAAGCCTTTCGGCACCGAGTACCGGGTACAGTTTTTTGCGCTGCTGTGGTGACAGCAGTTCCAGCGCATCCGCAATATCTCTCTCATGATAGTCATTCAGCCGATCCAGCAGGACTTCATTTTTTAACGGGCGCTGAATGATTTTCAGTAATTCTTCTGCATAGTTTGGTCTTTTTAATGTTTTTTTCATCTCATTTCCTCCTGACAGCCCTCCGGTACTTAGGTACATTTGTCATCTTTTAAAGGCAGAATGGTAATGCAATAGTGTACCTCTGAAAAAAGGGCATAAAAAATCACCGCTTACGAAATTCCGAAAGCTAATGTTACAGTTGCAGACTGTGCAGTATAGGAATTTTTACAGTTCATTTACGAATTACAACGAATTACATATGAACTGATCGTATACGGTGGGAAAATGAATGAAATAAAAATATGGGAAATAATGAACAATTCTATTGAGCGAATGAATCCGTTAAATATATAAACAAACTGTTTTTTCGAATATTTTTATAACAATCTTATCTTCAATTGGAAATGAAAATGCAGGAATCAGTGAATCACATGGAACAGCTGCATATTCAGTTTCCATTGTCTGCCACCGCAGATCATACTTCGTCCTGTACTATCACAATTGTCCATGATCACACCTCCTGTTGAAAATTTTTGAACTCTTTTGTAAAAGAGTTTTGGATTTGAATTATTGTAAATTTGAATTGGTTTCAGCTGTTTGCTTCAAAACCTTGGCTAGTTTAATACGAAAAAATAGATTCGTCAAGAAAAAAATGATAATTTACGAAAAATTTATAGAAAAATAAGGATCCTATATAATATGGTGAGGCATTAGAATCCTTATTTGAGACTATGTTTTTCAATTATTGTATGAAAAAACGGGTTGTGTTATAGTAGTCTTAGTTTTTAAGATGTTTACATAATACACAGATTACTAAAATGGCAATGATGACTAATAAAATGTATAGCATATAATTCTCCTTTGTTTATGAATATGAAACCAATCAGATATATAAAAGAAAATTTTGGAAAAATACCATTTTGCAATGAAAAACCGGATACCGCGCCACATTTAGGAAAATTTTGTTTTCCTGTCTGCTGGCGTTGTTTTGCATTAATTACCAGTATTCTTATAACGTATCTGGTAGCACATGTTTGGTTGAACATGATATTTCCACTGTGGATATCATTTGTTATGATATGCCCGACCGTTATTGATGGAATTGCCCAATATATATTTGGTATCCTGAGCAACAATCGACGGCGATGTATTACTGGTATTATTAGCGGAATAGGGATTACAATGACAATCCTGCATATACCACAATACTTTTAATATATCTGTAACCATTAAAACAAGTAAATTATATCATTGATCCGATGATTTGTATAGGATGAAATGTGAATAATATTTTATGAATTATTATCATGTGCAGGATACGGAGATTATGGTACGCAGAAATGGGATGGAGAAGCGGATATTTCGCAGAGGAACAACAGAAAGAGCAGGAGAATTTGCAGAGAAGTTTGGTAAAAGGGAATGGGGATATTGTTGTGGAATGCTGCATGATATCGGAAAATATTCTAAAGAATTTCAGAGGAAAATACAGGAGAATACAAATGAAAGGGTGGATCATGCTACTGCAGGAGACAGGACTTCCTGCTATTCGCTGGCATGATCTGAGAAGTATATATTGCACTCTGTTGTTAAAGAATAATTTCTCTCCTAAGGCAGTAGCCAAGTTGATGGGAGATGCAAGAGAGTTGATAACCATGGATGTATATGGAGATAATGGAAATATTATAGCTGAGGAGATTCCACCGGAATTGCTTTCTTATATGGAAGAAGTATTACCGGAAAAGAAGAAGGATAATATAGAAAATGTTTTGGATACGCTGATAAATGTAGAAGAATTTCATAGAACTAATGTTCGCTTTTCGTATACAAATCCATATTTCCATGATATAATAGCTCTTACATTTGAGTGTTAATTCGCCCACGTTAGTTTTACTACTTTTTATAAGTCTATAAAATGTCAGGTGGTGAACAGAATTCGTCAAGAGGCATATTTGGGCGAAATCGGAGAATGTGCTTCGACGAATTTCTGCCTGATAGACGAACTTTTTTGATATAAAAACTAGGAGGTGTTTTTGTGCAGGATTCACAACAAATCTTCAAACTTCATTCCGAATACCAACCCACAGGAGACCAGCCCCAGGCAATCGAAAAACTGGTCAAAGGCTTCAAGGAGGGCAATCAGTTCGAGACGTTGCTTGGAGTCACAGGTTCCGGTAAGACATTTACCATGGCAAATGTTATTCAGCAGCTGAACAAACCGACGCTGATCATTGCACACAATAAGACGTTGGCGGCGCAGCTTTACGGGGAGATGAAGGAATTTTTCCCACACAATGCAGTGGAATATTTTGTCTCCTATTACGATTATTATCAACCGGAAGCATACGTACCGTCGACAGACACCTACATTGCGAAGGATTCCGCCATCAACGAGGAGATTGACAAACTGCGTCTTTCCGCAACTGCGGCACTGACAGAACGCAGTGATGTTATCATTGTATCCAGTGTTTCCTGTATCTATGGTCTGGGAAGTCCGGTGGATTATCAGAATATGATGGTTTCTCTGCGACCGGGCATGGAGCGTGACCGGGATGATGTGATCCGGCAGCTTATTGATATCCAGTACATGAGAAACGATATGGATTTTCATCGAGGTACTTTCCGGGTGCGCGGTGATGTACTGGAAATTTTTCCGGCAAATAATACAGATACGGCAGTGCGTGTGGAGTTTTTCGGTGATGAGATTGACCGGATTACGGAGATTGACGTGCTGACAGGTGAGATTAAGAGCCGTCTGGAGCATTGTGCGATCTTTCCGGCTTCTCATTATGTTGTTCCGCAGGAAAAAATCAATGAGGCCACGAAAGAAATCGAAAAAGAGATGGAAGAGCGTGTGCGTTATTTTAAAAGTGAAGATAAACTGATCGAAGCACAGCGTATTGCAGAGCGCACGAATTTTGATATTGAGATGTTGCGTGAAACCGGTTTTTGCAGCGGTATTGAAAACTATTCGAGACATCTGGCAGGACTGGAACCCGGGGTTCCGCCTTACACGCTGATGGACTATTTTCCGGATGAGTTCCTGATCATTGTGGATGAGTCTCATATCACCATTCCGCAGGTGCGGGGTATGTATGCCGGAGATCAGTCAAGAAAATCGACACTGGTTGATTATGGCTTCCGCCTGCCTTCTGCAAAGGATAACCGGCCGTTAAATTTTGAAGAATTTGAAAGCAAGATCGATCAGATGCTGTTTGTGTCTGCGACACCGAATGTGTATGAGCAGGAGCATGAACTACTGCGTGCAGAGCAGATCATCCGGCCGACAGGTCTGCTGGATCCGTATGTGGAAGTGCGTCCGGTGGAGGGGCAGATTGATGACCTGATTGGCGAAGTTAATAAAGAAACATCTGGCGGTCATAAAGTTTTGATTACGACACTGACAAAGAAAATGGCAGAAGATCTGACCGATTATATGCGTGAGATCGGTATTCGGGTCAAATATCTGCATTCTGATATTGATACGCTGGAGCGTGCAGAAATTATCCGGGACCTGCGTCTGGATGTGTTTGATGTACTGGTTGGAATCAATCTTCTGCGAGAGGGGTTGGATATTCCGGAGATTACGCTGGTGGCGATTCTGGATGCGGACAAGGAAGGATTTCTTCGTTCTGAAACTTCTCTGATTCAGACCATCGGACGTGCGGCGCGAAACAGTGAAGGTCATGTTATCATGTATGCAGATACAATTACGGATTCCATGCGTCTGGCATTGGATGAGACGGAGCGCCGCCGTGCAATTCAGATGGCATATAATGAGGAACATGGTATTACACCGAAGACGATCCGGAAATCTGTCCGGGATCTGATCAGTATTTCCAAAAAGGTTGCGAGGGAGGAGATGCAGCTGAAGAAAGATCCGGAATCCATGAGTAAGAAAGAACTGGAGAAGCTTATTCAGGATGTGGAGAAAAAGATGAAGAAAGCTGCGGCGGAACTGAATTTCGAGGCAGCAGCCCAGTTGCGTGACCAGATGGTGGAACTGAAGAAAATGCTGCAAAAAATTGATTCATAGACTGCAACAGAACTAACACAGTGAAAGAAGAGAGAGTAACAGATATGGCACAACAATATATTAAAATTAAAGGAGCCAGTGAGCACAATCTGAAAAATATCGATGTGACCCTTCCAAGGGATAAATTTATCGTGCTGACCGGCCTGTCCGGTTCCGGAAAGTCCTCATTGGCCTTTGATACCATTTATGCGGAAGGACAGCGCCGTTATATGGAATCTTTATCATCCTATGCCCGGCAGTTTCTTGGACAGATGGAAAAACCGAATGTGGAGAAGATTGAGGGACTGTCCCCGGCGATTTCTATTGACCAGAAATCCACAAACCGCAACCCACGTTCTACCGTGGGAACCGTGACAGAAATTTATGATTATTTCCGTTTGCTGTATGCCCGAATCGGTATCCCGCATTGCCCGAAATGTGGGAAAGAGATCAAAAAACAGACAGTAGATCAGATGGCAGATCAGATCATGCAGCTTCCGGAACGGACGAAGATCCAGCTGCTGGCACCGGTGGTACGGGGCAGAAAGGGGACCCATCAAAAGCTGCTGGACAGCATCAAGCGCAGCGGTTATGTCCGTGTACAGATTGATGGAAGTGTGTATGAACTGACCGAGGAGATCAGCCTGGATAAAAATAAAAAACACAACATTGAAGTGGTGGTTGATCGTCTGGTGGTAAAGGAAGGCATTGAAAAACGTCTGGTGGATTCCATTGAAAATGTTCTGGAACTGGCAGACGGTCTGATGACGGTGGATGTCATTGATGGGGAACTGATACAATTTTCCCAGAGTTTTTCCTGCCCGGACTGTGGTATCAGCATTGATGAGATTGAGCCAAGAAGCTTTTCGTTTAATAATCCTTTTGGTGCCTGCCCGGAGTGTTTCGGCCTTGGTTACAAAATGGAATTTGATGAGGATCTGATGATCCCGGATAAGCGTCTGTCTCTGGCGGAGGGAGCAATCCAGGTTATGGGCTGGCAGTCTTCCAGTGATCCATCCAGCTATACTTATGCGATTTTGAAGGCTTTGGCAGAGGAGTATGATTTCGATCTGAATACACCATATGAGGAACTGCCGGAAGCAGTGCGGGATGTGATCCTTCATGGAACAGATGGCAGAAAAGTGGTGGTACATTATCGTGGTCAGCGTGGTGTCGGTGTTTACGACGTAGCATTTGAGGGGCTGATCCGCAACGTGGAGCGTCGTTATCGTGAGACAGGGTCGGATATGACGAAGCAGGAATATGAGACATTTATGCGGATCACGCCGTGTAAAGCCTGCCATGGGCAGCGACTGAAAAAAGAATCTCTTGCGGTTACCATTGCGGATAAAAATATTCATGAGATCACATCCATGTCAGTAAAGGATCTGTGTGTCTTTCTGGAAGATCTGGAACTGACACCACAACAACATCTGATCGGTGATCAGATTTTAAAAGAGATCCGTGCCCGTGTGGGCTTTCTAAAAGAAGTGGGTCTGGAATATCTGACGTTGTCCCGGTCAACGGGAACATTGTCCGGAGGAGAAGCCCAGCGTATCCGCCTGGCGACACAGATCGGTTCCGGTCTGGTGGGCGTTGCCTATATTCTGGATGAGCCAAGCATTGGTCTGCACCAGCGTGATAATGATAAGCTTCTTGCGGCATTAAAGAATCTGAAAGATCTGGGCAACACACTGATCGTTGTGGAACATGATGAAGATACTATGCGTGCAGCGGATTATATCGTGGATATCGGACCGGGAGCCGGAGAACATGGTGGAGAAGTCGTGGCGGCCGGCACCGTCGAGGATATCATGGCATGTGAAAAATCACTGACAGGTGCATATCTGAGTGGCAGGCGGATCATTCCGGTACCAGAGCAGCGAAAAGAGCCGACCGGGTTTATTACCGTCCGCGGTGCTAAGGAGAACAATCTGAAAAATGTGGATGTGAAGATCCCGTTGGGAGTCATGACCTGTGTGACAGGAGTATCAGGCTCCGGAAAAAGTTCTCTGGTCAATGAGATTTTGTACAAGCATCTGGCGCGGACACTGAACCGTGCACGTTGTATTCCGGGTAAACACAAAGGTATTGATGGCCTGGAGCAGTTGGATAAAGTCATCTGTATTGATCAGTCGCCAATCGGAAGAACACCGCGTTCCAATCCTGCGACTTATACCGGTGTGTTTGATCAGATTCGTGATCTGTTTGCAGCAACGCCGGATGCGAAAGCACGGGGCTACAAAAAAGGGCGTTTCAGCTTCAATGTCAAAGGGGGACGCTGCGAGGCATGTTCCGGTGATGGCATCCTGAAGATTGAAATGCATTTTCTGCCGGATGTGTATGTACCTTGTGAAGTATGTCAGGGAAAACGGTATAACCGTGAAACACTGGAGATCAAATATAAAGGAAAAAGCATATATGATGTGCTGGACATGACTGTTGAGGAGGCATTGACCTTTTTTGAAAATGTGCCGTCTGTTCAACGGAAAATTCAGACACTGTACGATGTGGGACTGTCTTATGTACGGCTCGGTCAGCCTTCCACAACACTGTCCGGCGGAGAAGCACAGCGTATCAAACTGGCAACCGAACTGAGTAAACGGAGCACCGGAAAAACTATCTATATTCTGGATGAGCCTACGACGGGACTGCATTTTGCGGATGTGCATAAACTGATCGAAATTCTGCACCGACTGGCAGATGGTGGAAATACGGTGGTTGTTATCGAACACAATCTGGATGTTATCAAGACTGCGGATTATATCATTGATATGGGGCCGGAAGGTGGCGATGGCGGCGGAACGGTGATCGCAGAAGGTACACCCGAACAGGTGGCGGAGAATCCGATTTCCTATACCGGAAAATATGTGAAGAAATATCTGTAATTCTTCTGGGAAAAGTGTGAATCATGCATTAATAACAAAAGGCACCGCATCCGCGGTGCCTGAATATTCGGGGAGTACTTCCCGGACTTGGGGGATCCGGGAAGCTTGAGTTATGAAAAATTTATTATAAAAAGCGTAAGCCTTTTATAATCGATTACGAGTGTTAGTATAAAAAGAGAATGTGTCCATTCTGTGATAAAAATGCGAACATTTTGGAAAAAAAGAATTACTTTTCCTAAAAAAATATTAAGAAATGGTTAAATCATCGTCGATTTCTCTGAAAAGAAAAAAAACACTTTGAAAAATGCAATTATTTGTATATAATAAAAACGCGTATGCCGATTCATCTTCTGAAAAGAGTTCGGCGAAAATGAATTTTAAGTAAGATTGATAAATGTACAATATGAACGCAGGTCGCAAAGCGACTGCGTTCATGAGCAAGTAGCGAAAGCGGATTGCGAGTGTCCGCTTTACATGTATTAGAAGCATGAGCAGTAAAAATAGAAGCATAAGATAGGAAAGGAGAAAATGAGATGATTTCAACTGATATTGGAATTGATTTAGGAACAGCAAGTATTCTTGTTTATGTCAAAGGCAAAGGCGTTGTATTAAAAGAGCCGTCTGTTGTAGCATTTGACCGTGATACAAATAAAATAAAAGCAATTGGTGAGGAAGCAAGACTGATGCTTGGAAGAACACCGGGAAATATCGTGGCAGTACGACCGCTGCGTCAGGGTGTTATTTCTGATTATACGGTAACTGAAAAAATGATGAAATATTTCATTCAGAAGGCCGTTGGCAAAAAAAGCTTCCGTAAACCGCTGATCAGTGTCTGTGTGCCGAGTGGTGTTACAGAGGTTGAGAAAAAAGCTGTAGAAGATGCGACATTCCAGGCTGGAGCCAGAGATGTAAAAATCATCGAGGAGCCGATTGCAGCAGCAATCGGAGCTGGTATTGATATTTCCAGACCATGTGGAAATATGATCGTAGATATCGGTGGTGGTACGGCAGATATTGCTGTTATTTCACTGGGAGGTACCGTAGTAAGTACATCCATCAAGATTGCTGGAGACGATTTTGATGAAGCACTGGTACGTTACATGAGAAAGAAACATAATCTTCTGATCGGTGAGCGTACCGCAGAGGATATCAAGATTAAGATTGGTACATGTTATCCGTTGCCGGAGCCGATGACACTGGATGTCAGAGGACGAAACCTGGTAACCGGACTGCCGAAGACCGTGACCGTTTCTTCCGAGGAGACAGAAGAAGCGCTGCGAGAGGCGACCATGCAGATTGTAGATGCCGTACACAGTGTCCTGGAGAAGACACCGCCAGAGCTGGCAGCCGATGTGGCAGACCGTGGAATTGTTCTTACCGGAGGCGGAGCACTGCTTCGTGGACTGGAAGAACTGATCGAGTCACATACCGGAATCAATACCATGACAGCAGAGGATCCGATGACCTGTGTTGCCATTGGAACCGGAAAATATGTAGAATTCCTTTCCGGAAAAAGAGATGAGCAGTAAGTAATGAGAGAGACAGTCATCAGGCTGTCTCTTTTGCTTAAACAGGGAGAATTATGGAAACAATCACCGGATTTGTAGAACATATCGTATATCGGAATGAAGAGAATGGATATACGGTTTTAAATTTGGCATCCAATGAAGAGGATGAGGTTACCTGCGTGGGTGTGTTTCAGATGATCAGCGAAGGAGAAAGTCTGGAGTTGACCGGGGAATATACGGTACATCCTTCCTATGGTCCGCAGTTCAAAGTGCAGCAATACAGTATCAAAGCACCGGAGGATATTGCTTCGATTGAACGATATCTGGGATCGGGAGCGATCAAAGGTGTCGGAGCAGCGCTGGCAGCACGGATCGTGCGGAAGTTCAAAGAGGATACGTTCCGTATTATTGAGGAAGAGCCGGAGCGTCTGGCAGAGATCAAGGGCATCAGTGAACGAAAAGCACAGGAGATCGCACAGCAGACAGAAGAAAAGCGAGAATTACGTCAGGCAATGATCTTTTTACAGAATTACGGGATATCATTGTCACTGGCGGTAAAAATATACCAGACATATCAGTTGGATATGTATCGGATCATTCAGGAAAATCCTTACCGGATGGCGGAGGATGTGACTGGCGTTGGTTTTAAAATTGCGGATGAGATTGCCCATCGGGTAGGGATCCATCTGGACTCGGATTTCCGTATTCGAAGTGGGATCATGTATGTGCTTCAGCAGGCTTCGCTGGAAGGACACACGTATCTGCCGGAAGAATTGCTCACCCGCAGGGCATGTGAACTCCTTGGAGTGGATGCTTCCGGGGTGGAAAAGCATTATATGGATATGGCCATTGATCGGAAACTGATCCTGAAGCAGTCGGAAGCAGAAGTACAGATTTATGCGTCCACATTTTATTATATGGAACTTAATGTGGCAGTGATGCTGCGGGAACTGAATGTAAAATACGATTTTTCGGAAACTGCGGTGGAGCAGAGAATCCGTAAAATCGAGCAATTGTCGGAACTGGAATTAGATGAGATGCAGCGCACCGCTGTAAAGGAAGCGGTACGGAGCGGACTGTTAGTTATCACCGGAGGACCTGGTACCGGAAAGACTACGACGATTAATACGATCATTCAGTATTTTGAATCAGAAGGCATGGATATTGCATTGGCAGCGCCTACCGGCCGTGCAGCGAAGCGGATGAGTGAGACCACCGGTTACGAGGCAAAAACAATTCACCGGCTGCTGGAGCTGTCTGGCGGCATGGATGAACATGCAGGTTTCGAGCGGAATGAACAGAACCCATTGGAGACAGACGTCATTATCATCGATGAGATGTCTATGGTAGATATCACGCTGATGCATAATCTGCTAAAAGCTGTTGTGGCAGGAACCCGTCTGATCCTTGTGGGGGATGTGAACCAGCTTCCGAGTGTCGGTCCGGGCTGTGTGCTGAAAGATATCATCGATTCTCATGCATGCAATGTGGTACGGCTGAACCGGATTTTCCGACAGGCATCGGAGAGTGATATTATTGTCAATGCCCACAAGATCAACCGGGGGGAACCGGTTTCTCTGGATAATAAAAGCAGAGATTTCTTTTTCCTGAAACGGTATGATGCCAACGTGATCATCAGTATCTGTATTCAGCTGATACGGCAGAAACTGCCAAAGTATGTAAACGCATCGCCATTTGATATCCAGGTGCTGACTCCGATGCGGAAGGGGTTGTTGGGAGTAGAACGTCTGAATACGATTCTGCAGCAGTATCTGAATCCGCCGGATGGAAAAAAGGCAGAGCGGGAACATGGGCAGACAATTTTCCGTGTGGGCGACAAGGTTATGCAGATTAAAAATAATTATCAGGCAGAGTGGGAAATCCGGAGTCGTTATAATATTCCAATTGAAAAAGGTCTGGGTGTGTTCAACGGTGATATGGGAATCGTTCGTGAAATCAACAGTTTTTCTGAGACACTGACCGTAGAATATGAAGAACGCCGGATGGTGGAATATCCTTTTAAAGAACTTGATCAGCTGGATCTGGCTTATGCCATTACGATACATAAATCCCAGGGAAGTGAATATCCGGCAGTCATTATCCCGTTACTGACGGGGCCTCGGATGCTTATGAACCGCAATCTGCTCTATACCGCAGTGACCAGAGCCCGTAAATGTGTAACGCTGGTGGGAGACGAGAAAGCCTTTTACAATATGGAAGCAAATGTAAATGAACAGAAACGTTATAGTGGTCTGAGAGACCGCCTGGAGGAATTATAAAGTTTGAAATTCTGGAAATGCTTAGACTATTTATATCCACCCCGTTGTCCGGTGTGTGGTGAAATCAGTTCCGATGGTATCTGTCCGGTGTGCACAAAGAAACTTTTTTTTGTGAAAGAGCATTATTGTATGAAATGCGGTAAGCCTCTGGAAGCAGCAGAGGCAGAATACTGCAGGGACTGCAGCAGACGGCAGCATGCTTTTGTCCGTGGAAGAGCACTGCTGTCCTACCGTGGTCCGGTAAAATTATCGCTGTATCGTATGAAATATGGCAATCGGAGAGAATACGCGAGGGTGTATGGACAGACCATGGCACACAGACTGGGACCGTGGATTTGTCAGTGCGGTATCGGGCTGATCATTCCGGTTCCGCTGCATCCGTCGAGAAAACGGAAACGCGGATATAATCAGGCAGAATGGATTGCAAAAGGGATATCGGATGTATTGCATATTCCGGTGGATACGCACACTTTGTACCGGGTGCGGCGGACAAAACCGCAGAAAAAACTGAATGACATCGAGAGAAAGCAGAATTTGCAGGGGGCTTTTTCTGTAAAATGTGCATTGCCGCCGAATGCCTGTATTTTACTGGTGGATGATATTTATACTACCGGAAGCACCGTGGATGAAGCAGCCCGATGTTTGCAAGCAGCGGGGGAGTGTAAGGTGTATGTGGCAGCGGTTGCAATCGGGGGATAAAAAACTTTTCTTGCATGGCGATTTATGTTATACTCGTCATAAAGTATATCAGATGTGAGATGACTCCCACCTTTATAGGTGGTGAGCAGCAAGAATGCCGAGGGCATTCTTGAATGAGTAAAAATGGGTGAAGAATATGATCAATCAGGATAGAGTCCGGGAAATGACCAGATTGTCCATTCTGGAGAGTGGGGTTGGCGAACGAGAATTGAAAATCAGCACATATCGGCGGAGTGATTATGTGATTTTTGAGATGGTCAAAGGATTTTTCTTTGGAACAATCTGTTTTTGTACTGTGTTGCTGCTTTGGGGCTGTTCCAGATGGGACATATTTAACCAGTGGCTTTCAGATATTCATTATGGGACACTGTTAAAGCAGTTATTGATTTTTTATGGAATATTTATGGCAGTATATCTGGTAATCTGTGTTGCCGTTGCAATTCACCGGCATAAGGTGTGTCGGGAGCGACGCAATCTGTATCTGCATTTTCTGCACCGATTGAATAAATCCTATCTTGCTGAGGAAAAAGCAGGGGAAGAGTAGGATTGTCAGGAGGAAACAATGGTTCAACTTTTGAAAATAAAAGAACACATCTATCGTTTTATCGGAAAATATGAGATCTATGCAATGGCAGTCTTTCGGTTTCTGGTTGCTTTTCTGGCATTTTCGCTGATCAATCATCAGATTGGTTATATGGACATTTTAAAAGAGTATCCGATTGCACTGCTCTGTGCATTATTGTGTTCATTTTTGCCTTCCGGCATGATGCTGTTTTTCGGTGCACTGCTCATATTGCTGAACTGTTATGCACTGTCACTGGAGTTATGCGGTATTGTGGCATTGATCTTTGTGGCTCTTTTTTGTATTTATTATCGTTTTACCAGCAAAAAAGGCATTTATACGGTACTGACTTCAGTACTTGGAATTGCAGGTATTCCCTATGTAATGCCGGTGGCAGCAGGAATTCTTGACCGGATATATACGGTAGTAGCAGTTGTATGTGGAGAGTTTGTATACTTTCTGTTAAAAAGTGTGAATCAGAATGCAGCACTTTTTTCAGCCAAAGAGACTATTACAAAGAAAAGTGTGGTGACGCTTGCTGTGCTGCAGATTTTTACCGATAAAGAGATGTATTTCTATCTGGCAGCATTTGCAGCAGCGGCAGTTATCGTTTCCTGTGTCAGAAGACTTAGTGTGGATCATGCAAGAACGATTGCAATCGTTCTCGGTATTGCCGTGCAGCTTGGCGTGATTTGCAGCGGTGAGATTTATCTTGGTGAGACAGGTCGGATCGTGCGGGTAATCCTGGGCTGTATGGTATCGCTGGTTATTGCACTGGTGCTTGATTTTATGATCCTCAGTGTGGATTATAGCCGGGTGGAGCATACACAGTTTGAAGATGATGAATATTATTACTATGTCAGAGCCGTTCCGAAGGCTTTTGTATCAGTGGAGGATAAGCAGGTCAAGCATATCAATGCTAAACGGACAAAGAAGCGGAAGAGTACCCGTGGAAAAAAAGTAAACTCTGTTCATGTGAATACCGAGAAAGAAATCGGAGATGAACTGGAGGAACAAGTTCTGAAAGAACTGCATGATAAATAGAATAAACGCAGGGATAATGAGCAAGGAGAGGAAGTGAAAAAATGCGGGAGATCGGATCAGCATTATATGCATTTATGGATAAATATCTTTCCTGGATTGATAAACCGAAGATAGGACCGACAGATATTATAGAGATCATTATTATTGCTTTTGTACTGTATCATGTTATGGTATGGGTGAAAAATACACGGGCATGGATGCTGTTTAAAGGAATTATCGTGATCCTGATATTCCTTTTGCTGGCAGCGTTGTTCCAGATGAACACGATCCTGTGGCTGTCGGGAAAAGTTGTAAATGTTGCAGCGATCGCACTGGTCATTATTTTTCAGCCGGAGTTGCGAAATGCACTGGAACGGCTGGGCAGGAAGAATTTTCTTACCGCGTTTTTTAATTTTGATTTTCAGAAGTCAAATCCGGTGCGTTTTTCCGAGAAGACGATCAACGAGATTGCGAAAGCCTGTTATGAGATGGGCAAGGTGAAAACAGGTGCGTTGATTGTTATTGAACGTGATGTGATGCTGAACGAGTATATCCGCACCGGAATACCTCTGGATTCTCTGGTTTCCAGCCAGCTTCTGATCAATATTTTTGAACATAACACACCGTTGCATGACGGTGCAATCATTGTGCGGGGAGACAGGATCGTGTCTGCGACCTGCTATCTGCCCTTATCGGATAATATGGAACTTAGTAAAGAACTGGGAACCCGTCATCGTGCCGCTGTTGGTATCAGCGAGGTCAGTGATTCTATGACTATTGTTGTATCAGAAGAGACAGGAGCTGTTTCCCTGGCCGTGGAAGGTACTCTGTATCGTAATATTGATGCGAATTTCCTGAAAAGTAAGCTGAGATTTGCAGCAAAACTTTCGAAGGACACCGAACCGTATCTGACAAAACTGAAAAGGAGGCTGAAACATGTTGCGCAAACTGACAAAGCGGATTACAAATAATTTCGGTCTCAAAGTGCTGGCAGTTGTATTTGCAATTGTCATCTGGTTGGTAGTTGTAAATATTGAAGATCCGGAAAAAACAAAGGGATTTACAATCCCGGTAACAATAGAGAACAGTGACTACCTTACTGATATGGGAAAGACATATGATATTCTGAACAATTCAGATAAGATTTCCTTTACAGTTACCGGTAAACGCTCAATCATTGAAGAATTATCAGATTCTGATTTTACCGCAGTGGCAAATATGGAGAATGTGAATGATGAACTGACCACCGTTCCGGTCAGTGTGGCTGCTTCCCGTTATTCGGGGCAGATTGAGATCAATAAGCGAGATGCAACGTTAAAAATCAGTGTGGAGAATCTTAAAACTGAGAAATATGCGGTGAAAGTTGTGACTAAGGGTACCCCGGCGGCATATTGTTATGTGGAGACTGCGACCGCGGATCCTAAAAAAGTGACCATCACCGGTCCGGAATCCGTTCTGAGTCAGATTGCAACTGTGGAAGCAATCGTGGATGTCAGTGGTGTCGGGGAAGATATGGCAACAAACAGTAAGGTTGTTCTGCTGGATGAAGCCGGAAATGAGATTTCTCAGGATCGTCTGACATTGAACCGTACGTCGGTGGCGGTAGATGTGAAAATTACAATGGGAAAATCGGTGCCATTGAAATTTACTACAAATGGAACCCCGGCAGACGGATATCGGTATGAAAAAGCAGAATGCAGCGTTTCCAGCGTTAAGCTGGTGGGCAGCAGTGAAGCACTTGCCGGTATCAGTGAATTGGAAATCTCCGGGTCACAGATGAGTATTGCGGGGGCAACATCAGATGTGACTGCCGGTGTAGATCTGACGAAATTCCTGCCGGATGGAGTGGAACTGGCATCAGATCAACAAAAACAGATCAATGTGACACTGGTTATAGAAGGAAAAACGGCAAAGGCTTTTGCTGTTCCGGTGAAGAATATCACAGTGAAGAATCTTCCGTCAAATCTGTCCATGCAATTTAATGCAGATACCGTGACGGTGAACATTCTGGGATTTGCTGAGGATTTTGCAGATATCAATCCGGAATCTATCACAGGAACTATTGATGCTTCCGGATTTAACACCGGAGTTCTGGCAGCGGAAGTAAAGCTGGATGGAAATTACAGTGTCAGTGAGACCATATATACGGCTGTTACCGTGACGGAAAAATCATCTTCCGGAAACAGTGGAAGTGACAGTAATTCAGAAGGAGCAAACAGCTCTTCACAGTAAAATAAGGATAAGAAGAAACACCTAAGATGTATTTGGAGGGGATACAAGATGGTTTGTCAGAAAGTGAAAATTAAAAATCCTGCGGGACTGCATCTGCGTCCTGCGGGAAAATTATGCGACGAGGCGATCAAATACAAATCAAAGATTTCTTTTCAGAGAGGAACAATGATTACAAATGTAAAGAGCCTTTTGAGTGTGCTGGCGGCAGGCATTAAATACAATGATGAGATTGAATTTGTCTGCGAGGGAGAAGATGAAGAAGAAGCGCTGGCAGGAATTGTATCAGTGATACAGAACGGTTTGGGGGAATAACAGGAAAAGAGGAAAATCGTATGGACCATTTGGATGAACTGGAAGCAGAAGCAATATACATCATGCGGGAGGTGGCAGCACAGTGTGAAAAGCCGGTGATGCTTTATTCTATTGGAAAAGATTCATCTGTGATGCTGCATCTTGCCCTGAAAGCATTTTATCCGGAAAAACCGCCATTTCCGTTTTTACATGTAAATACTACATGGAAATTTAAGGAAATGATTGCATTTCGTGATAAAGTAGCTGAACAATATGGTATTGAAATGCTGGAGTATATCAATGAGGAAGGTGTACGCCAGGGGATCAATCCATTTGATCATGGCGCAGCCTACACGGATATCATGAAGACGCAGGCTCTGAAACAGGCATTAAATAAATATGGATTTACTGCAGCTTTTGGTGGCGGCAGAAGAGATGAGGAAAAGAGCCGTGCGAAAGAACGTATTTTTTCTTTCCGTAATGCGGAGCATGCCTGGGATCCGAAAAATCAGCGACCGGAGATGTGGAAACTGTATAATACGGAAATCAACAAGGGTGAGAGCATCCGGGTATTTCCTATCTCCAACTGGACAGAGAAAGATATCTGGCAGTATATTAAGCGGGAAAATATCGATATTGTCCCGCTGTATTTTGCGGCAGAGCGGCCGGTGGTTGAACGTGATGGTAATTTGATCATGGTAGATGATGAACGTATGCGTCTGCTTCCGGGGGAAAAGCCCATGATGAAGAAAGTACGTTTCCGTACACTCGGCTGTTATCCGCTTTCCGGCGGGGTGGAGTCGGATGCCGATACCCTGGATGCCATTATTCAGGAAACATTAAGTGCGGTATCTTCTGAGCGTACCAGCCGTGTTATTGACAAGGATGGTGGAGCGGCCAGTATGGAGAAACGGAAAAGGGAGGGCTATTTCTAGGATGAATGCGTTATTAAAATTTATCACATGTGGAAGTGTGGATGATGGAAAATCTACACTGATCGGACATATGCTCTATGATGCAAAACTGCTTTTTGCGGATCAGGAACGCGCACTTGAGCTGGATTCCAAAGTGGGATCCAGAGGTGGTGAAATAGATTACAGTCTTTTGCTGGACGGGCTGATGGCGGAGCGGGAGCAGGGAATTACCATTGATGTTGCTTACCGTTATTTTACGACAGAGCGCCGTTCTTTTATTGTGGCTGACACACCGGGACATGAAGAATATACGCGAAATATGGCAGTAGGAGCTTCCTTTGCCGATCTGGCGGTTATTCTTGTAGATGCAAGCCAGGGTGTGCTGACACAGACCAGACGCCATACCAGAATCTGTTCCCTGATGGGAATTAAGCATTTTGTATTTGCCGTAAACAAAATGGATCTGATCGATTTTGAACAGGAAAAATTTCAGAAGATCCAGAAGGATATAAAAGTGCTGCTGGCAGAGTTTGAGTACAGCACTGCGCAGATGATCCCGGTATCTGCAACCGAAGGAGATAACATTACAAAACGTTCTGTGCATATGCCATGGTATACGGGAAAGACATTGTTGGATTATCTGGAAACCATTAATGTAAAAGAGAATCCGGCAGAAACCGGGTTTACCATGCCGGTACAGCGTGTCTGCAGGCCGAACCATACGTTCCGCGGATTTCAGGGACAGATTGAGAGCGGAAGCGTTTCTGTGGGAGATGCCATTAAGGTACTGCCAAGCGGTGAATCTGCGAAAGTGACGTTAATTTATGAAGGCGATAAAGAAGTGCAGACCAGTGCCACAGGACATGCAGTCACTATTCAGCTGGATACGGAGATTGATGTCTCCAGAGGCTGTGTACTGATCAGAGATACTTCATTGAACGTAAATTCCATGTTTGCCGCAACCCTGTTGTGGATGGATGATGTGAAATTGCTGCCAGGCAGAAATTTCCTGTTAAAGCTTGGCACACAGAGTGTTCCGGCGACTATTATGAAGATCCGGTATAAGATTGATGTCAACACCGGAGAAGAAGTATATGCGGATGCGATTTACAAAAATGAGATTGCGTTGTGTGAGATTTCCACGGCATCCAAGCTGGTATTTGATGAATTTGAAAAAAATAATGCACTGGGTTCTCTGATTCTGATTGACCGTGTGTCCCATATGACATCGGCCTGTGGAATCGTGGAACATACATTGAACAGAGAGAATCAGCTGACCTGGCACAATATGGATATTACACGGAGTTTCAGGGAGGAACAGCTGGGGCAGACTGCAAAAACAATCTGGTTTACCGGTCTGTCAGGTTCTGGCAAATCTACGCTGGCAAATGAATTGGAGAAACGTCTGGCTGCTATGGGCAAACATACGATGCTGCTGGATGGTGACAATGTCCGGATGGGATTGAACAGAAATCTTGGTTTTCGTGAGGCTGACCGGATTGAGAATATCCGTCGGATTGCGGAAGTGTCCAAGCTGATGAATGATGCCGGTCTGATCGTGCTGACTTCTTTTATCTCACCTTTTGCACAGGATCGCCAGAATGCCCGTGAAATCATCGGAGATGCATTTATGGAAGTATATGTAAGCACTCCGATGGAAGAATGTGAGCGCAGAGATGTCAAGGGATTATATAAAAAGGCCCGGAATGGGGAACTGGATCATTTTACCGGTGTGACCAGTCCGTATGAAGTACCACAGCATGCCGATGTCGTGATCGACACCAGCAAATTCAGTGTGGAAGCTTGCGTGGATCAGATTTTGGAACAGCTGAAAAATCAGCTGTAACTTATATAAAGTGATATAATCATGAAGTGAACCCAAAATGGAAAGGAATTAAAATGGGAAGATATTTTGGAACTGATGGTTTCCGTGGTGAGGCCAACAAAAATTTAACAGTGGAACATGCATACAAAGTAGGTCGTTTTATCGGATGGTACTATCATCAGATGACAGGAAAAAAATGTAAAGTGGTAATCGGAAAAGATACCAGACGTTCCAGCTACATGTTTGAATATTCTTTGGTAGCTGGTCTGACAGCATCCGGGGCAGATGCATATCTGCTTCATGTAACGACTACACCATCTGTTTCTTATGTGACAAGAACCGAGGATTTTGACTGCGGTATTATGATTTCTGCCAGCCACAATCCGTTCTATGATAATGGCATCAAGCTGATCAATGGAAACGGCGAGAAGATGGATGAGAAGACGATCTCCTATATTGAGGATTACATTGATGGCAAACTGAATCTGTTCGGGGAAGAGATGACAGATGTACCGTTTGCAGTCCGCGAAGAAATCGGATGCACCGTTGATTATGCAGCAGGAAGAAACCGCTATGTGGGATATCTGATCTCACTGGCAACTTATTCTTATAAAAATATGCGTGTGGGACTGGACTGTGCAAACGGAAGTTCCTGGATGATCGCAAAGAGCGTGTTTGATGCACTGGGAGCAAAGACCTATGTCATCAATGCAGAGCCGGACGGAACGAATATCAATAACCATGCAGGTTCTACTCATATTGAAGTGCTTCAGAAATTTGTAAAAGACAATAATCTGGATGTTGGATTCGCATATGATGGCGATGCAGACCGTTGTATTGCAGTGGATGAAAAAGGAAATGTTGTTGACGGAGATCTGATTTTGTATATTTATGGAAAATATATGAAAGAGAGAGGAAAATTATTAAACAATACCGTCGTTACCACGATCATGTCCAATTTTGGTCTGTACAAAGCTTTTGATGAAGCAGGTATTAACTACGAGAAGACAGCTGTTGGAGACAAATATGTCTATGAAAATATGGTTCAGAACGGTCATCGTATCGGTGGCGAGCAGTCCGGACATATTATTTTCAGCAAATATGCAACAACCGGTGATGGTATCCTGACTTCTATGAAGATGATGGAAGTAATACTGGCAAAGAAACTGCCGCTGAGCAAGCTGGCAGAGCCTGTTACCATTTATCCGCAGGTGCTCAAAAATGTAAGAGTAAAGAGCAAACCGGAAGCGCAGAATGATCCGGATGTACAGGAGGCTGTGGCAAAAGTGGCAGAAATGCTTGGTGATACCGGAAGAATTCTGGTTCGTGAGAGTGGCACAGAGCCGGTGATCCGTGTCATGGTAGAAGCTGAGACAGAAAGCCTCTGTGAAAAATATGTGGATCAGGTGATCGATGTGATCAAATCCAAGGGGCATACAGCTTAAAAAAGAATACCGGATGTGAAATGCACAGAAGAAAAATGTGAGATATAACAGAGCATGTATTTTACAAAAAGTGCGGTAGTATTCCGTAAAAAATAAGAGAAAGAGGTGATCAGGTGGTTGAATTAGACCAGTTCAAAACAACATTGAACGCATACAGACACCCGCTCCAGGAAGTAAGGGATTCACTTTGACCTCGCTAATAAAGAGCAGAGGATTCAGGAATTAGAGCGGAAAATGGAGGAGCCGGATTTTTGGAACAATCCGGAGCGTTCCCAGGAACTTATGAAAGAACTTAAAAGTAAGAAAGATGATGTGGAAATTTATCATCGGCTCACATCCCAGATGGAAGATATGGAACTTATGATCGAGATGGGATATGAGGAAAATGATCCGGAAGTGATTCCGGAGATCCAGGAATTGTTGGATGAGTTTGAAGCAAGTTTTGAAAATATTCGTATGAAAACATTGTTGTCCGGTGAATACGACAGAGACGATGCTATTGTGACCCTGCATGCAGGTGCCGGTGGAACAGAGTCCTGTGACTGGGCAAGTATGCTGTATCGTATGTACACCAGATGGGCATCTGCCAAAGGATTTGAAGTGGAAGTGCTGGATTATCTGGACGGTGAGGAAGCAGGCATTAAGTCTGTTACATTCCAGGTGCACGGAGAGAATGCCTATGGTTATCTGAAGTCCGAGAAAGGGGTCCACAGACTGGTGCGTATTTCCCCGTTCAATGCGGCTGGAAAACGGCAGACATCCTTTGTATCCTGTGATGTTATGCCGGATATCGAGGAAGATGTGGAAGTGGAGATCAACGAAGATGATCTGCGCATCGATACCTACCGATCCAGTGGAGCCGGTGGACAGCATATCAATAAGACTTCATCTGCAATTCGTATTACGCATCTGCCGACAGGTATCGTAGTTCAGTGCCAGAATGAGCGTTCCCAGCATATGAATAAAGATAAGGCAATGCAGATGTTGAAAGCAAAACTGTATCTGTTGAAACAGCAGGAAAATGCGGAGAAAGCAGCTGACATTCGCGGCGATGTCACAGAGATCGGCTGGGGCAATCAGATCCGGTCTTACGTTATGCAGCCGTATACAATGGTGAAAGATCATCGTACCAATGCGGAGACAGGAAACGTAGACAGTGTCATGGATGGAAATATTGATCTTTTTATCAATGCATATCTGAAATGGATTACATTGAGCAAAAAAGATCAGGAGGCATAAAGAGGAGAAATTACCATGGGTATTATCAGAGCAGCAGCAAAAAGTCTCAGTTCAGGGTTGGCAGATCAGTGGCTGGAAGTCATTGAACCTTCTGATATGGGTGCACAGACCTTGATGACACCGGGCATTATGGTGAATCGAAAATCACAGAACCGCAAAGGAAGCAGACATGTGATTTCTGACGGATCAGTGATCCATGTATATGATAATCAGCTTATGATCCTGACCGATGGAGGGAAAATCATTGATTACACCGCAGAGCCAGGTTACTTTGAAGTGAACAATGCTGCAGAACCGTCTCTGTTTAACGGAGATTTTTCCGGCGCGATGCAGGCGACATTTGAGCGTGTGAAGTATGGTGGTCAGTCCCCTACAGAGCAGAAGGTGTATTACCTGAATTTGCAGGAAATCAAGGGTATTAAATTCGGTACGAGAAATCCGATCAACTATTTTGATAACTTTTATAATGCAGAGCTGTTTCTGCGGACGCATGGAACCTATTCTATTCGTATTACCGATCCATTGAGATTTTATGCGGAAGTTATTCCGAGAAATATGGATCAGGTGGAAGTGTCTGATGTAAATGAGCAGTTTCTGGATGAATTTCTGGAAGCCTTGCAGTCTGCCATTAATCAGATGTCTGCAGATGGTATCCGGATTTCCTTTGTTACATCCAAAGGACGGGAACTTGGCAAATACATGGCGGATATTCTGGATGAGGAGTGGAAGCAGAACCGTGGTGTGGAGATTGCATCTGTAGGAATTGCGAGCATTTCCTATGATGAGGAATCCACTAAGCTCATCAATATGAGAAATCAGGGGGCTATGCTTTCTGATCCGACAATACGGGAAGGTTATGTGCAGGGATCTGTGGCTCGTGGCATGGAGGCAGCAGGTTCCAATGCAGCAGGATCTGTGTCCGGTTTTATGGGCATGGGGATGAGTATGCAGGGTGGATCCGGTGTAATGGGGGCAGCTTCTGAGGCAAACCTCCGTCAGATGGAGATGAACCGTCAGCATGCGCAGGCGGCCGGGACGGCTGACATGGCAGCTGCTACATGGATCTGTTCCTGTGGGACAGAAAATACCGGAAAATTCTGTGCGGAATGTGGAAAACCGATGCCGACTGCGTGGACCTGTTCCTGTGGGACAGAAAATACCGGAAAATTCTGTACGGAATGTGGAAAACCGGCACCGGCGGCACCGTGGACCTGTTCCTGTGGAGCCGTAAATACCGGAAAATTCTGTGCAGAATGTGGAAAACCGAAAGCATAAGAGGATGAATATGGCGACAGTCAGTATGAAATGCCCGAATTGTGGGGGCGAATTGATTTTTGACCCGAAAAGTCAGAAATATAAATGTGAATATTGCGGTTCTGATTTTGCTCTGGATGAGATCAGTACCGAAGAGGCAGCGACACAGGCGGTATCCGATGTGGTGCAGGAGCGTGAAGATACTTCTGACAATCACACACAGCAAAGAACAGCAGGTGCTGAAGATGCGGCAGTGCTGTATACCTGTCCGAGCTGTGGGGCACAGATCGTGACCGATCAGACGACAGCAGCAACATTTTGTTATTACTGTCACAATCCGGTATTGCTCTCAGAACAATTATCAGGAGCATTTCATCCGGATCAGATCATTCCATTTGAGATTGACCGGAAACAGGCAGAGGAACATTTCCTTGATTTTGTACAGAAAAAGAAATTTGTGCCGAATGCATTTTTTCAGAAAAATCAGATTGAAAAACTGACAGGCATTTATTTCCCATATTGGGTCTGTGATGCAGAGGTGGAAGGAAGCCTGACCGCAGAAGGAAATAAAGTGCGGGTGTGGGTTTCCGGAGATGAGGAATTTACGGAGACGAGAATTTATCGTATGGAACGGGAAGGCCATGTGTCATTGCGGGAAATCATCAAGCATGCACTGAAAAAAACCGATAATTTACTGGCGGAAGGCGTACTTCCTTATGATTTTTCCAAAGCAGCAGAATTCCGGATGGGATATCTGTCCGGTTTCTATGCGGAAAAACGTGATATTGAACGGAAAGAACTGGAGGAGGAAGTACATCGCGAAGTGGAAAATTGCACCAGAGATCTGCTGGAAGATACGATTCACGGATATAACGGCGTACATATACTTTCAGATCATATCAGACCGATCCGGGAACAGTGGAAGTACACGCTGCTTCCGGTGTGGACTGTGACTTATAAAGGGATGAATGGGAAGATGTATTATTACTCCATGAATGGTCAGAATGGAAAAACGTATGGAGAACTTCCGGTTGACCGGAAAAAAGTATTTCTGTTTGGTGCGTTGTGTGGCGGTATAGCACTGGTGATCATGCTGTTGCTTGGCTACTTTATATTCTGATTCTGGGAGAGGAAAATGAGAATGACAAAAAGAAGAGAGCAGTGGCTGCTCTGGCTGGCAGGAATCGTAGTATGTCTTATGCTCAGCGTGGGTGCGGCAGTTTCTGCACAGGCAGCAGGGCGTCAGGTATATGATGATGCGGGATTGTTTTCCGACAGTGAGATTTCAGAGCTTACAGCAGCTGCTAATGTGGCAGAGGAAGAAACCGGATGGGATCTTATGCTTTTGACGGTAAATGACAGTTCAGTAGGATCGACGCAGAGTTATGCGGAAGAAAAATTTAATGAATACACAGAAAAAGACAACGGAATTGCTTTTGTACTGGATATGAATGCACGTTTGTTTTATATTGCAACTGGCGGCGAAGCTTATGAGTATGTCGGCGATACACGTTTGAATGAATTACTGGATGATGCCACGGCATATGCTGGAGACGGAGATTATTATCAGGCGATGATTGCAATGTTGAATGATACTGTGACTTTTTATCAGGAAGGAAAGCCGGATCATTCTTCTGTATATGATGCTGATCAGGGAATCTATCGGGATGTATCTGGCAGTAATGTGCGGCTGCTGGATTTGAAGGATATCCTGCTGGCAATTGTTGTCGGAGGAGTGGTGTGTGCGGGGTTCTGCCTGTTTATCACCGGAAAATACCGGTTGAAATTTGGAAGATACCGGTACAATGCCAGAGAACATGCGACAGTAAAGCTGCGTACAAATGAAGATCATTTTGTGCGTCAATATGTGACGCGCAGAAAAATTCCGAAAGATCCACCGAAAAATGGTGATGGCGGAAATACAAGCACGGTTCATCAGGGTGCGGGCGGACGCACATTTGGTGGCGGCGGCCGGGGATTTTAAGAATCCCCGGTCTTTTTTTATCAGAAGGATTGTGGGAGTGCAAAGCACGGAGCAATCTGTATGATCAAGTTGGATTTTTTATCAAAAAAGAGCAGTTTTTCGTGTGCTGACATCGTTGGTATCTTGAAAAACACAAAAAACAGGGTTGCATACAAGATTTGATTATGATACTATATCTTTACTGTGAAAACAGATGTATTTCTGTGAAACACACATAAGGGGGACACAATGGCAGAAAAAACAAAATATTTTGTTCTGAAGCAGAAAGCAGTGCCGGAGGTTTTACTGAAGGTAGTAGAGGCAAAACGTTTGCTGGATTCAGGCAAGGCAGTTTCCGTACAGGAGGCAGCAGAGAATGTCGGCATCAGCCGGAGTTCTTTTTATAAATACAAAGATGATATTTTCCCATTTCATGATAATGCAAAGGGAAAGACAATCACCATGGTGATTCAGTTGGATGATGAACCGGGACTGTTGTCCGTAGTATTGCGGATCGTGGCAGATTATCATGCCAATATCCTGACGATTCATCAGAGTATTCCGGTCAACGGAATTGCTTCACTGACACTGAGCGTGGATGTGTTAAATGAAACTGGTGATATCTCGCAGATGGTAGATACCATTGAGCAGCAACAGGGCATTCATTATTTAAAAATATTAGCAAGGGAGTGACAAACGATGATTCAGATTGCAGTATTAGGTTACGGTACGATTGGTTCCGGTGTGGCGGAAGTATTAAAAGTAAACAAAGAGAGTATCACAAAACGCGTAGGAGACGAAATATCTATCAAGTATATCCTGGATCTGCGTGAATTTCCGGGAGATCCGATGGAAGATAAGATCGTACATGATTATGCGGTTATCAAAAACGATCCGGAGATCGCAATCGTGGTGGAAGCCATGGGTGGTGTGGAGCCGGCATACACATTTGCGAAACAGGCGCTGGAGAGTGGTAAACATTTTGCTACTTCTAACAAGGCACTGATCGCAGAGAAAGGTGCAGAGCTCATCCGCATTGCAAAGGAAAAAAATGTGAACTGCATGTTTGAGGCAAGTGTAGGTGGCGGTATTCCAATCATCCGTCCGTTAAATTCCTGCCTGACAGCAGATGTGATTGAGGAAGTATCCGGCATTCTGAACGGAACAACCAACTATATGATGACAAAAATGTCTTCAGAAGGTTCTGAGTTCGAAGATGTACTGAAAGATGCACAGCAGAAAGGATATGCAGAAGCAGATCCGACCGCTGATATCGAGGGACATGATGCCTGCAGAAAGATTGCGATTCTCACATCTCTGGTATGTGGGCAGCAGGTTGATTTCCAGGACATCCATACAGAAGGAATCACAAAGATTACAGCAACCGATATCAAATATGCGAAAGCATTGGGAAGAAGTATCAAACTTCTTGCTTCCAGCTACAAGACCGGAGACAGTTACTGTGCACTGGTAGCACCGTTTATGCTGGCACCGGAACATCCGCTGTACAATGTCAATGATGTATTCAATGCAGTGTTTGTACATGGCAATGTACTGGGCGATGCAATGTTTTACGGAAGTGGAGCAGGTAAACTTCCGACCGCAAGTGCTGTTGTGGGTGATATTGTTGAGATTGCAAGACATCTGGATGAAAATATTCCGGTGGAATGGCGTGAGGAAAAACTGGAACTTGCTGATTACAAACAGTTGAAAAACAGATATTTTGTTCGTACTACAGCAGAGAAAGCTGCTATTGAGCAGGCTTTTGGTGCAGTGGAATATGTACAGGCAGAAGGTGTTACCGGAGAGTGTGCATTTATAACAGCCGAGATGGATGGGGCTGCATATGATAAAGCAGAGGGGCAGATCGGTGCTGTGCTTCAGTCCATTCGTGTAAAATAAAGAATCATTACTGCGTAAAAAGATGCAGAGATGATAGATTGTTTGTTGATGAGAAAATAAAAAAGTAAACAGAGGTAAAAAATGATGAAATACGTGGTGGTTTTAGGAGATGGAATGGCAGACCGTCCGATTGCGGAACTTGGTGATCAGACCCCGCTTTCCTATGCAGATACGCCGGAGATGGATCAGCTGGCAGCAGTATCAGAAATCGGAATGGTTCATACGATTCCGGAGGGCATGAAGCCGGGCAGTGATACCGCGAACCTGTCAGTGCTTGGATATAATCCGAGAATTTATTATTCCGGACGTTCTCCACTGGAAGCGTTGAGTATTGGCGTTGACATGAAGGATACGGATATTGCGCTTCGCTGCAATCTGGTGACTTTGTCTGAGGAAGAGGAGAATTATGAGGAACGTACGATTATCGATCACAGTTCCGGTGAGATCAGTACTGCAGATGCAGCAGTTTTGTTAGATGCAGTTCGGGAAGGGCTGGAGAATGAAACTTACAAGTTTTATGTGGGAACCAGCTACCGCCATCTGTTGATCTGGGATAAGGGAGAAGTGGTTGAACTGACACAGCCACATGATGTGCTGGGGCAGACAATCGGACAGTATCTTCCGGAGGATGCTGTACTTCGTGAGATGATGAGGAAAAGTTATGATATTCTCGTAAACCATCCGATTAATGTAGAACGGAAGAAGAACGGCCTGAATCCGGCAAACTCCTGCTGGTTCTGGGGTGCGGGTACAAAGCCGGCTCTTTCTTCCTTTGAAGAGAAAACACAGCTGAAAGGTGCGATGATCTCTGCCGTAGATCTGTTGAAAGGAATTGCCGTAGGTGCATCCATGAAAGTCGTGGAAGTAGAGGGCGCAAACGGTGGTCTGAATACAAATTATGAAGGAAAAGCGCAGGCAGCAATTGACGTATTGACCAAAGAGGGATATGATTTTGCGTATATCCACGTTGAGGCTCCGGATGAGATGGGTCATCAGGGCAGCGTTGAGCGTAAGGTGAAGGCAATTGAATATCTGGATTCACGGATTATCAAGCCAGTGAAGGAAGGACTTGAAGCAGCGGGAGAGGATTTTCGAATGTTAGTTCTTCCGGATCATCCTACGCCAATCTGCATGCGGACGCATTCATCTGACAGTGTGCCGTATCTTTTATATGACAGCACAAAACTTCAGCAACATGACTGGAAGTACAATGAAGCTGAAGGCGAGGCCAGTGGAAACTACGTGGCGTGTGGCCATGAAATCATAGATTACTTATTTGGGAGGAAGACATGCTAATTGTAAAAAAATTCGGCGGCAGTTCTGTGGCTGATAAAGAAAGAATTTTTAATGTAGCAAAGAGATGTATCGAAGATTATGAAGCAGGAAATGATGTGGTTGTTGTTCTGTCCGCAATGGGAAAGACAACAGACCGTCTCATTGAGATGGCACGCGACATCAATCCGAAAGCTTCCAAGAGAGAGATGGATATGCTCCTGGCAACCGGAGAGCAGACATCTGTTGCATTAATGTCCATGGCTATGCAGTCTCTGGGCGTTTCTGCCGTATCTTTGAATGCATTTCAGGTAGTTATGCATACAACATCAGCGTACAGCAATGCAAAATTCAAACGAATTGATACCGAGCGTATTTTCAATGAACTGGAACAGAGAAGAATTGTTATCATTACCGGTTTCCAGGGAGTCAATAAATACGACGATATCACAACACTGGGACGTGGAGGTTCTGATACCACAGCGGTAGCCCTGGCAGCAGCACTGCATGCAGATGCCTGTGAGATTTACACAGACGTAGAGGGTGTATACACCGCAGATCCGCGTGTGGTTCCAAACGCAAAAAAATTGAAAGAAATTACATATGATGAGATGCTTGAATTGGCAACACTTGGAGCGAAAGTTCTTCACAACCGTTCTGTTGAACTTGCGAAAAAATATGGTGTGCAGTTGGTTGTACGTTCAAGTTTAAACAGAGCAGAGGGAACAATTGTTAAGGAGGAAACAGAAATGGAAGGCATGCTTGTTAGTGGCGTAGCAGTAGATAAAAATGCAGCGAGAATCGCAGTTATTGGTATTAAGGATGAGCCGGGAATGGCATTTAAGGTCTTTGATCTTCTGGCAAAGAAAAATATTAATGTAGATATCATTTTACAGTCGATCGGTCGTGATGGCACAAAGGATATTTCCTTTACCGTATCCCGTGATCAGATGGATGAGGCTGTAAAAGCATTGGAGGAGAACCATGCACGTATCAAAGCCCAGAAAATCGAAGCAGATCCGACCGTTGCGAAATTGTCTATTGTCGGAGCCGGAATGCAGACACATCCGGGCGTAGCAGCAGGTATGTTTGAGGCGCTGTATAACATTGGTGTAAACATCCGTATGATCGGAACATCTGAGATCCGTGTAACGGTTCTGGTAGATGAGAAAGATGTAGATAAAGCAATGCGTGCAGCACATGACAGATTTATCGAGGACTAATAGCGTTCCGATTTTATTCATTATATCAGCTTTCGCTGATCAGAATCAGGCACCAAGCCTTACATGCGTTCGACTTGGATAGAAAAAGCAGGATTATTTCATTGGATAGAAGTAATCCTGCTTTTTTGTGCGATAGCATATGTTCTGAATGAGAACTTTGTTATGAGAACTCTTTCAGATTCAGATAGAACTGGGTATTTGTCTGAAGCATATAAGGAATGATCCACAAAAAACCAAGACCCAGTGTCAGAATACCAAGCAGCCACCAGCCGATGAAAGAAAGCTGCAGCAGAAAATAGCGCAGTTTACGACCTCTCATCAGGCGAAAACTTTCGCGAAGTGCTTCCAATACCCGGTAATCCGGATGATCGAGGAGCAGGTAGGCAGCCTGGGAAAAAGCCAGACCAAGTATGAGCTGGACAACGAAACCGATAGCCAGCAGAATCAATCCGGTGATCAGCTGAGAACTGAGTACCAGCGATGTCAGGACGGCTGAGCGCAATGCTGCAATCGCGGAAACAGCAGCTCCCGGAAGTGTGCAGACAAAGGAAATCAGGATAAGGATAAGCTCACAGCCGATAAACTTGTCCGGTCGGTTTCGAAATGGATACAGAAGATCTGAAAACTGTGGTCGGATGTCTCTGGCTGATTCCATATGCATGTGAGTGATGCCGATATTGAACAGCGCTCCGATCAGGCCGACAAACAGCATGCCGGCATAAGCCCAGATAACCCGGAATATGTGGATATAGTAAAATCCTTCCTGTAGCATGCGGGAAAATGGAATTTCAAGCAGTGCGGCAATGAGCCAGGCAAGAATGCCGGCACCAATGAGCACACTGTAACGTCCAAGCAAAGCACTTCTGGCATTTGCTTTTAAATCTGCAAAAGATTTCATATTGATATCATGCTCCAATCTGTTAAAATAGTGTGAGAACAAGGAGAAAGCAAAAATGAAAGAATCAGAACCAATGCTGGAGACAAGATTATATCGTTGTGGATGGATTTTTTTGTTCATCCTTTGTGTGTGGAAAATTGCAAAAAAGGTGCTGTTTCCGCATTTTGTCCTGTCCTTTGGAACGCGTCCGTGTGTATTTTATACGCTGACGGGTTATTTTTGCCCGGGATGCGGCGGAACCCGAAGTCTTCGGGCATTGCTTTCCGGGAAAATTTTCGTGAGTGCGGTGGATTTTCCGATGATATTTTATGCAGCAGTCATATTTGCCTGGTTTATGATCAGCCAGACGATAGACCGCATCAGCGGACACCGGCTTCCCATCGGCATGAAATACCGTGACACATGGGTGTATGCCGCCCTTGTTATTGTGGTCATTCATTTTGTAGTAAAAAATCTGTTTTATATAAAAACAGGTGTGGAACCGTTTTTATAAATAGTCTCCGGAACCATTATTGTCAAAGATGGAAGTTCCGTTGGAACCATTGTCGGTGCCGGAATTATCGCTGCCTGGATCCAGGTCGATACCGAAATTTTGTTCCAGAGTGTAAGTATAACGCTCCAGAAATTTGTCAAAACCACCATACTGACGGCTGACAGTAATGAAACTTCCGATGGTGATGACTACGCTGATCAGGACACCGGCAGTTCCCATGAGCAGGGCGGTGCGTGCAGCTCCGTATGTCTTTTTTCGGGCGCCTCTGGAAAGCAGTGCAAAAATGATTGCAAGACCGCCAAAGACAAATGCACCGTACAGACAACAAACAGATACAATACTGAGAACGGAACAGATCAGGGCAGCGACAGCCAAACCGTTGGATGCATTTCCCGGTTCGGGATTGCGATGGTACATTTCCTGCTGACTCTGCGAATCTTGAGGATCGTTCCATGGATTTTCATTTTGTTCATACATGTTTTTGTGCCTCCTTTAGACAATGATTCTAACATGTGCATCAGAAAATGACAACCGGAAGAATGTATGATACACTATAGCCGTTTAAGAAAGGAAAGTTAGATATATGGATATTATCAGAAAACTTGCAGAAGAATTACAGATACGACCGGGACAGGCACAGGCAGCTGTCAAATTAATCGATGAGGGTAATACGATTCCGTTTATTTCCCGTTATCGAAAGGAAGCAACCGGAGCACTGAACGATGAAGTGCTCAGAAATCTATATGAACGGTTGAATTACCTGCGAAACCTGGAGGAAAAGAAGGAACAGGTCATTTCTTCTATTGAGGAACAGGGTAAGCTGACGGATGCATTAAAACAGCAGATTCTGGCAGCGGAGACACTGGTGGCAGTAGATGATCTGTATCGCCCGTATCGACCGAAACGCCGCACTCGTGCCACCATTGCCAAGGAGCGTGGACTGGAACCGCTGGCGAACGTATTGTTACTGCAGCAGCTGGATCATCCGGCGCTGGAAGAGGCCGCAGGCTACATTTCAGAGGAAAAAGGTGTGGCGACGGCGGAGGATGCACTTCAGGGAGCCATGGACATTGTAGCGGAGGCTATCGCGGATGAGGCAGATTATCGGAGCTATATCCGTGAGAAAACTATGAAAAAAGGTACTCTGACTTCCGGTGCGAAGGATAAAGAGACAGAATCTGTATACGAGATGTATTATGATTTTGAAGAGCCTGTGGCAAAACTGGCCGGACATCGGATTCTGGCATTAAATCGTGGAGAAAAGGAAAAAGTGCTGACGGTAAAACTGGAGGCTCCGGAGGATGAGATCATCCGTTATCTGGAGAAAAAAACGCTGCACAGGGATAATCCATATACAACACCATATTTAAAAGCGGCTGTGGCGGACAGTTATGAGCGACTGATCGCACCGGCTATTGAACGGGAAATCCGCAATGCACTGACAGAGTCCGCACAGGAGGGTGCGATCCGTGTCTTTGGAAAAAATCTGGAGCAGCTGCTGATGCAGCCGCCAATCCGCGGTCAGGTAGTACTTGGCTGGGATCCGGCGTTCCGTACCGGGTGTAAACTTGCTGTGGTAGATGCCACGGGAAAAGTGCTGGACACCGTAGTGATCTTCCCGACAGCACCACAGAACAAAGTTGCAGAGGCGAAGGCTGTTTTGAAAAAACTGATCGCAAAATATCATATTACCCTGATTTCGGTAGGAAACGGAACTGCTTCCAGAGAATCAGAGCAGGTGATTGTGGAACTGTTGAAGGAACTCTCAACTCCGGTACAGTATGTGATCGTAAATGAGGCAGGGGCCAGCGTATATTCAGCCAGCAAGCTTGCTACGGAAGAATTTCCGAATTTTGACGTAGGACAGCGAAGTGCCGCATCTATTGCCCGGAGACTGCAGGATCCGCTGGCAGAATTGGTAAAGATCGATCCAAAATCCATTGGTGTTGGCCAGTATCAGCATGATATGAACCAGAAGCGTCTGAGTGAGGCACTGGAAGGCGTTGTGGAAGACTGTGTCAATAAAGTAGGTGTGGATCTGAACACTGCATCTGTGCCATTGTTGGAGCATGTATCCGGCATTAACAAAACAATTGCAAAAAATATTGTTGCATACCGGGAAGAAAATGGTATATTTAAGAATCGAAAAGAATTGTTGAAAGTAGCAAAACTGGGACCGAAGGCTTTTGAGCAGTGTGCGGGATTCCTGCGCATCAGTGAGAGTACGCAGCCGCTGGATGCCACAAGCGTCCATCCGGAGAGCTATGGAGTGGCAGAAGCATTGTTAAAACAGCTTGGTTACTCGAAAGATGAACTGAAAAAAGGTGCGGTTCCGGGATTGCATAAAAAAATCCGTGATTATAAAAAACTGGCGGAGGAGCTTGGAACCGGTGAACTGACTCTGCGGGATATTGTCGGGGAACTGGAAAAACCAGGAAGAGATCCGCGTGAGGACATGCCAAAACCAATCCTGCGCACGGATGTCCTTGAGATGAAAGACCTGAAACCGGGAATGATCTTAAAGGGAACGGTGCGGAATGTCATTGATTTTGGCGCATTCGTAGATATAGGTGTTCATCAGGACGGTCTGGTGCATATTTCACAGATCTGTGACCGTTTTATCAAACATCCGCTGGAAGCAGTATCCGTCGGTGATATCGTAGATGTTCAGGTGATTAGCGTGGATGTGGCAAAGAAACGGATTGCACTGACTATGAAGATAAAAGCAGATAAATAAATCAGACGAGGAAACAGATATATGAAGATAGAGACATTTTCAGCAGAAGAGACCTATGCATTGGGAAAAAAGCTGGGTAGTGAAGCAAAACCGGGGGATGTTCTGACATTGATCGGTGATCTCGGTGTGGGAAAAACGGTATTTACCCAGGGATTTGCAGATGGACTCGGGATTACAGAACCCATCAGCAGCCCGACTTTTACCATTGTGCAGGTGTATGAGGAAGGAAGACTTCCGTTTTATCATTTTGATGTATATCGGATTGGTGATATCGAGGAGATGGATGAGATCGGTTATGAGGACTATTTCTATGGCAGCGGTGTCACCATGATCGAGTGGGCGAACCTGATCGAAGAGATTCTGCCACAGGATTACCAGGAAGTACAGATTGAAAAAGATCTGGAAAAAGGCTTTGACTATCGTACAATAACCATCAGGGAGGTGCATCGCGCATGAAAATTTTAGCTTTAGACAGTTCCGGACTCGTAGCCAGTGTGGCTCTTGTGGAAGATGACAACATGCTGGGCGAGTATACGGTAAATTATAAAAAAACGCATTCACAGACACTGCTTCCGATGTTGGATGAAGTGGCAAAAATGATCGATCTGGATCTGAACAGCATTGATGCCATTGCAGTAGCAGCAGGACCGGGATCTTTTACCGGACTTCGTATCGGTTCTGCAACTGCCAAAGGGCTGGGGCTGGCCTTGGATAAACCACTGATCCATATTCCGACTGTGGACGCCCTTGCCTGCAACCTTTGGGGACATCAGGCACTGATCTGTCCATTGATGGATGCGAGACGCCGGCAGACCTATACCGGTATTTATAAATTTAAAAACGGAGAGCTGCAGACCATTCAGCAGCAATGTGCCGTCGGCATCAGCGATATCGTGGCACAGATTAATGAGATCGGAAAACCGGTGACCTTTTTGGGTGACGGTGTGGCGGTATTCCGCGACTATATAGAAGAAAACTGTCAGGTGCAGCATGATTATGCACCGGCACATATGAACAAGCAGCGTGCGGGTGCTGTGGCATGGCTGGGCCTTCAGTATGCAAAAGAAGGCAGATTTGAGACAGCGGCAGAACACTGTCCGGACTATCTGCGTCTGTCCCAGGCAGAGCGGGAACGTCAGGAAATGTTAGAAAAGCAGCATACCGGGGCATAGTATGAGTAACATTTTGAAAAATATGGAAAAATGCGAAGAAAATACGTTGAAATGTGATGAGGACGTTTCCAAAAGTATGAAGACTGGAGAAGAAAAACAGATAGTTCGTGAGATGCGGCCGGAGGATGTTCCTTCGGTGGCACTTCTCGAAGCGGAATGTTTCTCAGAACCGTGGAGTGAACAGGCATTTTCAGATGCTCTGAAACAGCCGGAGGCATTGATGATGGTGGCAGAGGATACACAGCAGGTTCCGGTGGGATATTGTGGCATTTATCTGTCTCTGGATGAAGGAGAGATTACAAATGTGGCTGTGCGGCCGGAGTGTCGAAAACAAGGGATTGCAGATGCTATTTTAGATACTGTTTTTATGGAAGCACAGAAGCGTGGAGCAGAGAAAATCTATCTGGAAGTGCGACAGAGCAACATTCCCGCACAGCAGCTGTATGAGAAACATGGATTTGAGTCCTGTGGGCTTCGCAAGAATTTTTATCGAAAACCGACAGAGCATGCCATTGTCATGTGTTGTGATCTGACACGGAGGATAAAAGCGTGAGAGAGGCAGGTATATTGTATTGTAATTGCTGTGGAAAAAAGATTCCGGAGGGATATAGCCGGGAAACGGAAGACTTTTTTCACTTTGAGAAGACCTGGGGATATTTTTCCGGCAAAGATGGAACCAGGCAGACGGCGGATATCTGTGAATTTTGCATGGAACAGTGGATCGCACAGTTTCGGATTCCGCCGCAAACCGTGGAAAGGACGGAAATATTTGAATGTTAGATGTATGTTTACTTGGTACCGGTGGTATGATGCCGCTTCCGTACCGAAAATTAACTGCGTTGATGACGCGATATAATGGAAGTAATCTGCTCATTGACTGCGGTGAGGGCACGCAGGTGGCAATCCGGGAAAAAGGCTGGAGTGTACATGACCTGGATGTGATCTGTTTTACTCATTATCATGCAGACCATATCAGCGGACTGCCGGGTCTTTTGCTGACCCTTGGAAATGCAGAGCGTACCAGACCGGTTCACATGATCGGTCCGAAAGGATTGGAACGTGTGGTAAACGCATTGCGGATCATCGCACCGGAACTGCCGTTCTCAATCGAATATCATGAGATTACGGAGCGTGAACAGGATTTTGAGATGAATGGATACTGTATCCATGCGTTCCGGGTAAACCATAATGTACTTTGTTATGGTTATACGCTGGAGATCAAACGGCAGGGCAGATTTGATGTAGAACGCGCCCGTGACCAGGAGATTCCGCAGAAATACTGGAGCCGTCTGCAGAAGGGTGAGGTGATTGAGGATGGAGGCCGCGTCTTGACACCGGATATGGTTCTTGGTCCGCAGCGAAAAGGAATCAAGCTGACGTACTGTACCGATACGCGCCCGGTACCGGTAATCGCAGAATGTGCGAAGCAGGCGGATCTCTTTATCTGTGAGGGCATGTATGCAGAGAAAGAGAAAGAGGCAAAGGCTCGTCAGTACAAGCATATGACTTTTTATGAGGCTGCAAATCTGGCAAAAAGTGCAGAAGCCAGAGCTATGTGGCTGACCCATTTCAGCCCATCCCTGACGAAAGCAGAAAGCTATATGGACGAAGTGCGCAAAATTTTTCCGGAGGCATCCCTTGGAAAAGACGGCCGCAGCATAGAACTGGAATTTGAAGAAAACTGATCATGGTCAGATGGAGAGACAGGGCATCTGTTTGATAAACAGATAAAAGGATAAACAGATAAAAGTGTCGTATCAGATGCGGCAGATGGGAGAATATTATGGCAGAAAAAGATGTTTTGATTCTTGCAATAGAAAGCTCCTGTGATGAGACAGCAGCTGCTGTAGTCAAAAATGGCAGAGAAGTATTGTCCAATGTGATTTCATCACAGATTGCATTACATACATTATATGGAGGTGTAGTTCCGGAGATTGCATCCAGAAAGCACATTGAAAAGATTAATCAGGTCATTCAGGAAGCACTGGATGAAGCACATGTGAGCCTGGATGACATTGATGCTATCGGTGTCACCTATGGACCAGGGCTGGTGGGAGCTCTTCTGGTAGGTGTGGCAGCAGCAAAGGCAATCAGCTATGCGAAAAAAATCCCACTGGTTGGTGTTCATCACATTGAGGGACATATCAGTGCCAATTATATAGAAAATAAAGAGCTGGAGCCGCCATTTTTGTGTTTGGTGGTATCCGGCGGTCATACCCACCTTGTAAAAGTATCAGATTATGGTAAATATGAGATTCTTGGCAGAACCAGAGATGATGCGGCCGGAGAGGCTTTTGACAAAGTGGCCCGTGCAATTGGACTGGGGTATCCGGGTGGCCCGAAAATAGAAAAGGCAGCACGGGATGGTGATCCAATGTCAATTCCATTCCCGAAAGCAAGAGTCAACGATAATCCGTATGACTTTAGTTTCAGTGGAGTAAAATCAGCTGTATTAAACTATATCAATGGATGTAAAATGAAAAATATTGAAATCGTGCCGGCCGATATTGCAGCCTCATTCCAGAAAGCTGTGACAGATGTTCTGATCGCACATGCGATG